>OBKJ01000019.1_pt1 | contig 43516 bp, 49 predicted proteins | sample 1496181 | NCBI WGS metagenome assembly OBKJ01 (sample SAMEA3696446, study PRJEB22514) | metagenome | biome: water; feature: marine; material: hydrothermal vent | place: Pacific Ocean | collected 2014-08-12 | depth 1521 m | reverse complement strand
AACCCTCTCTTTCACGTTATCTTCTCAGAAATTGCACTTATTGTTGGAATTGGCGGAAGGTAAAGCAGGTGTCGGAACGGCTTATATTGACCCACTGGCAAGAGGGTGTTATCTTTGTGAGGCTTTCCCTTGTGTATTGGCATGCCCTACAGGAGCATTGGATCATGAATCAAATGTGATAGAGAAAGTACATATGGGGATGGCTATTGTGGTCAATGAGAGTGCCTGTCTTGCACTGACCAATAAAAAAGTAACCAAAGAGATGATATCCAGAATATATGACCATACAAAAGTGATCTCTGAGCAGGAGAAAGCGAATGTAAAAGTGGAAATGTATGATAATGACTCAGAAAAAGTAATGTTACAAAAGAGACTTTTGAAAAAACTGAGTGAGCAAGAGGGTAAGAATTGCAGTATTTGTGCAGATCTTTGTCCTTTTACGCCGGATCCAAGTAAGGCAATAGGTATGGTCTCCAAAAAGGGTGGACTTTTCCCTGAAATTCGTGATGCCTGTGTCGGTTGTGGTGCCTGTGTAGAGCTCTGCCCTACCAAAGTATTGCAGATCCTTCCGCATGCTACGTATGCAGATGTATATCAAAAAAACAAAGGAACAGAAAATGCGTAGTATATTATGGATATTCCCACTGAGTATAACACTGTTTCTATTTAATGGCTGTAGTGAAAAGAAATCAAAAACTCAGACAGATGAAGCAAAAACTCCAGCGGGTATCGTTGTTACTGAAGGTGTTGTTGAAGACTTGAAAAAGAGTGATAAGAGTAAGGAGAACAGTGGACAGTTCTACTATGCTTATAATAAAGAAAAAAAAGAGGGAAGTTATAACTCGGAAGCATCAAAAACAAGAACAGAATTGGATGCCTATAGAGATATCAGATCTCCTTATGAAAGAGTACAGATCACACTGATGATCAAGCAGCTCAGTCCTGATTATCGTCTTCTCTGTTCTGCCTGTCATGATGATTATGCCAATGGTGTTATCGGTCCGGCATTGCTGGATAAAAATGCATCATTTATTTTCAAGAATATAATGGCATTCAAAACAGGTGAAAAAAAGAATGCATTGATGAAAGAACTGGTTACGAGGATAGATGAAGAGAGACTTAAATCGATTGCAAAAGAGATCGAGAGATTTAACACACAAATTAAAGAAATGAGGAGCAAAAAATAATGAAACATATTATAGCTGCAGTTGCAACTGTATTGGCATTGGGAGCAATGTTCTTAGTCTATCAGTCAGACAAAGAGGTCAACAAGATTGAAGAGATCAGTAAAACAATTTCAAAAAGTCAGGTAAAAGTTAATTTGGGAACAACACAACTTGTATCTCAACCATCTGTCACTGCTCAATCAGATGCAAGTATTGAGCAGGAACAGAAAAAGAAAAAGAAAGAACTTGATGAAAAACTTCAAGCACTTAAAAATAAAGCAGGGAATGTAGCTGCATTTAAAGTAAGTCCACTCTATAAGCAGAAATGTTCTTCTTGTCATGGGGTAAACGGTGAAGGGATCATCGGTCCCAAATTGATCGGTGACAGTGCTGAAAAAGTCTATCAGGCTTTAACAGATTTCAAATCCGGTAAGAGAAAGAATTATGTGATGTACGGATTGCTTAGTAAAATGGATGATGGTCAACTTAAAGCACTTTCAGATGAGATCGGCTCTTTTGAACAAAAACTTAAAGAACAGCAACAATAATGCAGGCTGCTTTACAGAGTAGCTTGGTAGGGTGATAAAAAGGATATCAAATGGATAGATATAACGGTAGTGTAAAAGAGTTGATCAATGCATCACTGCTTAGTACCTTGTATTATAAAAATCTCGATGGAAAGTTCAGGCTTACGATCAGGGCATGGAGATGGTTAAGTATTTTCATCATTAACCTGCTTTTTTTTCTTTCGTTCCATATCGATATGCAGATGCTGGAAGGGACACTGAACGGTTCAAGGCTGTTTGGATTCCATCTTATCGATCCTTTTACGGCACTGGAGATATTCGCTGCAGAGCACCATTTTCACATTAATGTGATCATTGGAAGTGTGACGCTTATCGTATTTTATCTGCTTGTTGGCGGTAAAGCATACTGTTCATGGGTTTGTCCTTACGGCTTTCTCAGTGAGATAGGTGAACGTATCCATCAGATCCTGGTACGTAAAAAGATCATTAAAGAACATAAGTTCAATCCAAATATCCGTTTTATCTTTTGGGTGATCTTTCTTGCTGCCGCAGCCATAGACGGATATCTGGTTTTTGAGGTGATCAATCCTATCGGATACATGAGCCGTGCGATCACTTATGGTTGGAGTTTAGCTTTAGTCTGGGTCCTTGTTGTATTGGCCATTGAAATATTTTATTCAAGAAGAGCGTGGTGTAAATATATCTGTCCTGTAGGAACGACCTATAATATGCTTGGATGGGTCAGTGCTACCAAAGTACAGTGGGATATGAATAAATGTGACCATTGCGGTGCATGTCTAAATGCCTGTTTTGAAGACCATGTGCTTGAATTTATCAAACCTAAATATGATAAAGAGCGTGCTGAAAAGGGGATAGAAAAGCAGCTTGTTATAAACGGTGACTGTACCATGTGTGGCAGATGTTTTGATGTCTGTCATACAGATGCCTACAATTATGAATTTAGATTGAAGGATCTGGTATAGATGTTAGTTGTTGCCAAAAATATAAGTAAGAAATTTATGGGAACAAAGGTTCTTGATAATGTAAGTCTGACTATCAACGGTGGGGACCGTATCGCAATGATGGGCCCTAACGGAGCAGGGAAAACCACGCTGGTACGTGCAATACTTGGCTTTTATCATATAGACAGCGGTGAGATCAGTGTGAACGGTTTTGATCCGGTTAAAAAGAGAGTGGACGTGTTGAAAAATATCAGTTTTATTCCTCAGTTGCCTCCTCCGGTAAAATTAAGTATAGAAGAATTGCTTATGTATGTTGAGCGTAGTTCCGGAGTTTCCAAAGAGAAGATCTTTGAAGAATCTTCCAAAATGGATCTGGATCTGAAAAGTCATATTAAGAAGCCATTTTTTAAACTCTCCGGAGGTATGAAACAGAAACTTTTGATCGCTATTGCTCTGTCGAAAAAGAGTAGTCTACTCATTTTTGATGAACCGACAGCCAATCTTGATCCTAAGGGTAGAGAAAAATTCTATGAACTTCTTACAGAGATAGATACAGAGTGTTCAACTCTTTTTATTACACACAGACTTGATGAGATAGAAGGTTTGGTAAATCGAAAGATTTATATGGATCTTGGAAAGGTAACAGAAGATGAAAAAATTTAATTTTCTTTTCTTTGCGGTGATATTCTTATTATTGGGTTTTTCAGGATGTGAAAAAAAACCGATAGGTGCAGTTGAGAAGATGCACTGGGACAGGGATATGTGCGAACGCTGTAAAATGGCGATCAGTGAGCGTAAATTTGCTTCTCAGATCATCGATCCGAAAACCGGGAAAGTGTATAAATTTGATGATATCGGTTGTGCAGTTCTTTGGATGGATGAGACAAAGGTACCATGGAAAGATCAGGCGATAATTTGGATCACAGATGCTAAAACGGGTGAATGGATCAATGCAAGAAAAGTAAAATATACTGCAGATGCTATTACCCCTATGGCATACGGTTTTGCAGCCTATACAGATAAGACACTCCCCAAAGGTGCAAAAGTTTTTGATTTTCCTTTTATCAGTAAGAAGATCATAGAGATTGAAAAATCAAATAGCCAAAAGGTAAGGACATACTAATGAAAAATCTTTTTTTGATCGCCTATTTGGATGTAAAAGAGTCTCTTCGTTCTAAATGGTTCTATGTTTATTCTGTAGTGTTTGGTGGGTTAATGGCACTTTTTTTTATTGCAGGAGTTTCTGATTCGGTAGTGATGGGATTTACAGGACTCAGCAGAATGCTTTTGATCTTTATACAGGTGACTATCATTATTTTACCGATCTTTATTTTGATCACAACGGTCAAATCGATCTCCGGGGATAGAGAGAGTAATGTACTTGAATATATGCTTTCTTTTCCTGTATCACTTAAAGATTATTACTGGGGTAAGATGCTTGGACGTTTTCTGACAGTTTTTCTGCCTGTTTTCCTGCCTGTTTTCCTGGCGTTACTGTTAGGAGTGGTATTTGGTCTGTTCAAAGGGGGAGATCTGCCGTGGAGAATGGTATTTCTTTACTCCTCATTTCTTTTTTCGCTCAGTTTTGTATTTTTGGGATTAGCATTTTTTCTTTCTACTATAGTTAAATCAACGGATGTGGCATTGGGCAGTTCTTTTGTTGTCTGGATCATAATGCTTGCCTTTATAGATATTGCTCTGATGGGGCTTATGTTGCAAAACAGAATAAGTGATGAAGTGATCATTACTATAGCAATGCTTAATCCTATAGAAGTATTCCGTATCGGAGCAATTTCGCTTTTTGATCCTGAATTGACGGTGATCGGTCCTGTTGCCTACTACCTTCTTGATACACTGGGATCAAATCTATTGATCATTTATGCTATTGTTTACCCTATTGTGATAGGCTTGATTTTGGCTTATTTTGGCTATATTGCATTTAGAAAAAAAGATCTTTTATAAAGGAAAATAATGAAAAAAACAGTTTTAGGTTTATTGCTTTTTGTGGGGATGCTCTTCGCAGATACTGTGTTTACAGGAAAGATAATGCTCTTAGATAAAAATGCTACAGATCTTGCATATAATTTGCCTCTAAATAAACAAGCATACCAAAAATGGCTCTGTGAAGCAACATTGAAGAACGGTAAAAAAGTACAGTTTCTTTCTGTGAAATCCATGATGCAAGTCTATTTTCATCAGGATTATTTTAAAAGACATAAACTTTTAGATGCTTCTATCAGTAAACTATATGTACAGGATTTTATCAATGGTCAAAAAATAGATGCGACGAAAGCAGTGTATATATTTGGAAGCAGAATGGTTGGACCTCATGGAGATGATCTTATTCCGTTTGTATCAGAAGAGAATGCAAAGCTTTTTATGATGAAAAATGGAGGTACTAAAATTTTACCATATGCGAAACTTACCAAAGGTCTGATACGCTATTTGGATATGTGAGAACCGTTAAGTAAACGACAACTGCTTGTCGTTTATAGGTTCGAAACCGGAGCGGTCGCAGCGTAGCGTAGCCGCGAAGGCAGGAAACCGTTAAGTAAACGACAACTGCTTGTCGTTTATAGGTTCGAAACCGGAGCGGTCGCAGCGTAGCGTAGCCGTGAAGGCAGGAAACCGTTTAAGTAAACGACAACTGCTTTATTCACGAACTTTAAAGAAAGGATAGACCATGAAAAGACCAGAACCTATAGATGAAGAGATAGAACTTAAAAACAATGTTTATATAGAAAGTGATACCGATACAAAAGGGATCATTACCTACTGTAACGACTATTTTGCTGAAATATCCGGTTACAGCAAAGAAGAGTTGATAGGAGAGCCGCACAGTATCGTCCGTCATCCCGATATGCCTAAGATTTTATTCAAGATCCTCTGGGACCGTATACAAAACGGACATAATTTTGTAGCAGCAGTGAAAAACCTTGCAAAAGACGGAAGATATTACTGGGTATTTACTCATTTTGAAGTACTCAGAGACGAGAATGGTGAAATAACAGGATATAAAGCTTCAAGAAAGAAAATATCCAAACATGTGACCGAGGTACTTGAACCTATCTATAAAAAACTGGTAGAGATTGAAAAAGAGGGTGGTATGGAAGTATCCGGGAAGTATTTGACTGATTTTTTAAAATCTCACGGAGATGATATAACAGTTGACAATATGCTTGAGGAAATTCATAGACTATATTAGATGTCTTATGAGAACTCAATCAAATATATCTATAATTTATGAGTTTTGCAAGATATTTATTAACACTTATTTAACACAACTATATTACTATATATTATTAAAACTATAAGGATATAAAATGAAAAAAATGTTACTGACTCTACTGGCATTGGCTACAATGATAAGTTTCTCGCATGCAGAGATGAAATGTGCTTCGGGAAAATGTGGTGCAGCTATGAAATCATCAGCAAAACCTAAAAAGATGATGAAGATGTTCCAATCGGTTCCCAAAGAGAAAGCTATACTCTTACAAGAGGGTAAAGCTAAAGCTTTTTGTCCTGAGTGTGGCATGACACTGCCAATGTTCTATAAAACAAATCATGCTGCAACAGTAGATGGAAAAGTAAAACAGTATTGTTCTATTCACTGTGTCGTAGAAGATATGAAAAAAGGTTCTAAACTTACAGATATCAAAGTGGTTGATACAAACTCTTTAAAATTCATTGATGCTGCAAAAGCTTTTTATGTTGTAGGAAGCAGTAAAAAAGGTACGATGACAGCAGTGAGTAAATATGCTTTTGCTTCCAAAGCAGATGCAGATGCTTTTGTTAAAGCCAATGGTGGTAAAGTGGTTGATTTCAAAGGAGCATTGGAAGCTGCTAAAGGTGATTTTGCCAAAGACAGTAAGATGATTGCTAAAAAACAGGCAATGATGGCTAAAAAAGGTGAGATGATGTATGGTAAAATGTGTCAAAAGACAGACAAGAAGTTTGCCACTACAGCTGAAGCAAAAGCATTCATCGTTGAGAATAAACTCTGTAAAGGTTTGAATGGTAAACAGTTACAGGCTGTTGGACTTTATTTGAAAAATAGATAAAATAATTATGGCTCTTTTCCTCGTTCCCAACGTCTGAGCTTGGGAAAGAACCCATGGAAGTGGAGACTTCAGTCCCACACAAAGGTTATTTGCTCGAAAAAGTTTGTGTTTATTTATAATTTATGCTTCTTTTAGCATAAAAAACATGCATATATGCACATTTTAGGTGGACTGAAGTCTCCGCTTCCAGGGGAAATAGGTTTTTGCACAGTCTCGGGAGCTTGGGCACGAGAGTAGAGTAATGAGAATAAGGGTGGGATTGTATGAAGAAGATTATTTTTGTAGGAATATATATAGTTGGGTTGCTTTATGCTCAAGAGAGTAGTTCTACCAAAGTAATAAAGCTTTCACAAAAAGGTGAAAAGATTGTTCAAACACTTTGTGAGAGTGGAAAACTGCCAAAGGCTACAGGCAGCATAGAACAATTAATAGAAAAGATTAAAACCTCTCATGCCTGTCCTTCTCTTTCAAAAGCTAAATTGGAAGCAGTGGCGTATTTTGTGAGTAATGGGAGTATGAAAAAAGTAAGTAAACACATGCATGTTCCTCATGATGCAAAATGTCCTGTGTGCGGTATGTTTGTGAGTAAGTATCCAAAATGGGCAGCATCTATGGAGTATGATGGTAAAAAACACTACTTTGACGGTGTGAAAGATATGATGAAATATTATATCTTTGATGGGGATTTCCTCTACGACCGTAGCCGTATTTCCCAGATGACAGTGAGTGACTATTACACACTGGAAGAGATTCCTGCGAAAGAGGCTTTTTATGTGCTGGATGCAGATGTTTTTGGACCGATGGGACATGAACTCCTCCCGTTTAAGAGCCAAAAAAGTGCCAAAACGTTTATGTCTGAGCATCATGGTAAAGCGATAGTGAAGTTTGATGAAATTACCGATAAAATGGTGATGGCATTAGATGGCATCGAACAGCCGTAATTAGAAATTGGCAGGTAGCAATTGATTAAAGAATTTTCTATATTGGTATCCATGGTACTGTTGCTGGCAGGCTTTGTACTTGTACACTATCTGACTCATAACGGCATCTCCTCAAAAGAGATGTTAAGTAGTGTTACGAAGGTCACAAAACTCTCTTCTCCCTCATTAAGTGTTGCTTACTATGAACCAAGAGTTCTTTTCTATGATGAGGCCTCAAATCCTGCATATCCTCAAATGCAGACTATAAATAAAATGGATCTGGTTTATGCAAAATAATGTTTTTGGACATAGTGCTTTTCTGCACTTTCTTACACTGCTGCTTTTTAAACAAAAAGGCAAACATATTGGAGCAGTGTTGATCTCTGTGATCATCATCTTTCTTTTGAGTTCTGTACTCTTTATCTCCTCCTCTTTGCAAAATTCACTTTTGAGTACGCTGGAGAGTCAAGCGGATTTTACGTTAAATAAAGTTCAAGCAGGAAGAGCTGTCAACACACCTGTGGATTGGCTAGATAAAGTGCTTGAGATCGATGGGGTATCCAAGGTTGCACCCAGGGTTTATGGCAGGTATTTTTTTACCCCTCGCGGGAAATCCTTTTTAGTGGTCGGCGTAGATTTTTTTGATGAACAAAGCAGTAGAGAACTTCGATCACTTATAGAGAGCATAGACCTCAAAAGCTTTTTATCTACAGATAGTATGATCGTAGGCGAAGGGGTAAAAACCTTTTTGTCAGAACATTATTATAGTGAGAATTTTTCATTTAAGACCCCGGAAGGGAGTTTTAAAAAAGTACAAATCTACCAAACCCTTCCTGCTCAGAGTAATCTCATTGCTAATGATATGATCATTATGCCTATAGATCTGGCCAGAGAAATTTTTGGATTGGGAGAAGATGAAATAACGGATATTACTTTCAATGTTCCCAATGATGCAGAGTGGGACAACATTATCACTAAACTACACCTGCTATTTTATGATGTTCGGGTGGTGGAGAAAAGAGAGGTTGCAAAAGCCTATGAAAACCTTTACAACTACAAAGGGGGACTCTTTTTGATACTCTATCTTGTTACCATAGTCACCTTTATGCTTATACTCTATCAGCGTTATTCCATGGTCTATTCGACAGAGCGAAAAGAGATAGGCATACTTCGTGCAGTAGGATGGAGTATCAAAGATATTTTGAAATTGAAATTCTATGAAACGGCAGTGATTGTAGTGATTAGTTTTATATTGGGTGTGGTGTTGGCATATCTGTATGTATTTGTATGGGGTGCACCACTGCTTAGTCAGATATTTTTAGGAGGTGTAAATTTGCCCAATCATGTAAGTTTTGTACCAGTGATAAAGTTTGGATTGTTGGGGTCAATTTTCCTTTTTTATGCCATTCCATTTTTTGCTGCAGTAATTATCCCTGCCTGGAAGATCGCAGTGACATCACCTAAAGAGGCAATGTTATGATGATCCGTATAGAAGGTGTCAATAAAATATTTAACGAGGGAAGAGTACAGGCATTTGAAGCGCTCAAGTCTATTGATCTTGAAATAGCCAAAGGTGAGACGATCATATTAAGTGGTGTAAGTGGCAGTGGGAAATCAACACTCCTGTCACTCATCGCTGCACTCGATAAACCCAGCAGTGGGAAGATAGTAGTGGAAGGTGAACTTATTTCAAAACTTCCTGATCTGCACGCATCAGCCTATCGTGCAAAAAGTATAGGGTTTATTTTTCAGCACTTTAATCTTTTAGAGTCATTGAGTGTAGAAGAGAATGTGATTGCCCCTTTGATCAATTCCGGACTTGATATGGTCGACATTAAAGCCAAAGCAGAAAAGAGTATGAAAATGGCTGCTATTGAGCATAAGGCATCACAACAGGTCAAAGCACTCTCAGGCGGAGAGAAGCAGCGCTGTGCCATTGCCAGAGCTTTGGTCCATGAGCCTGAACTCATCATTTGTGATGAACCTACTGCCAATCTTGATAGAGAGAATTCACTTAAATTCATAGAAATACTTCGCTCGTTGTATGCGTTGAAGAAAACCATCATCGTTGCAACCCATGATCCACTTTTTGAGACGCTCTCTTTTCCTGTAAGATTGGTTCATATGGAGGATGGAAAAATAGTGAGCAGTGAGCAGTGAGCAGGTAGCGGTTTTGAATGAAATATTATTAAGTAATGAAGTAATTGTCTATTTACTTTCAGAGACGGTACTCTACATTCTGCTTTTTGTTGCTTTTCTCTCTACGATCGGATTGCTGAGAAAATGGAACTTTAATACCTTTACCACAGAGCAGTTCAATTTGGAAAACCGTTCTTATTTGGTAATGACTATCATCTTTTTTGTGATGTTGCTTAAAGTCATTTTACTTCCTTATTTTGTCTATACCATAGATAATCTCGCCGACCTTATTCCCGGGGCGATGTGTGGTGCAGGAGTCATTAAAGCGAATGTATATGGTAATCCGCTTTTATCACTTAAAATCGTCATACTCTTTTTGAGTGGTATCTGGTTGAGTATTAATCAGATCGATCTTAAGGCAAAGAACTATCCTTATCTGAAATTAAAATCATGGTTTTTCGTCGCTATTTTTCTGCTTTTAAGTATGGAATTCTTATTGGATCTACTCTATTTTACCCATATAGAAACAACTAAAGCTGTGAGCTGCTGTTCTGTAATTTTCGGACAGACAGGTGGAGCCAATGGGCTTCCTTTTGGTTTGGATATCCCTAAACTCCTGATGCTTTTTTATCTGCTTTATGCTTTGGTGATATTAACAATATTCTCAGACCTTGCTCTTATGAGTATTATCGCAAGTTTGCTTTTTGCTGTGGTGGCTTATTATGCAGTTGTTTATTTCTTTGGTACTTATATTTATGAGTTACCGACACATCAATGTCCTTTTTGTATGCTGCAAGACCATTATTATTATGTGGGCTATGCCGTTTGGGGATTTTTGCTTCTGAGTGTCTTTTTGATCATTGATGGTGCCGTGATGCAATATTTTTTTCATCAGTATTTAAAAACTATAAAGCGATTTTCGCTATTATTGCTGACACTTTTTGTAATACTTTGCAGTGCCTATGTCGTTATCTATTATTTAAAAAACGGAGTCTTTTTATGAAAAAAATACTTATCAATTTATTAACTTTTGCTATAGTTGTAGCTGTTATTGTGATACTTTTACTTTCATTGGGAAGTGAAGAGGGAGCAAGGTATGTCTACAAAGGCAATACAGCACATCAACCTGTTTCCGTAAAATCTAAAGAGTATCAATGTTCTGAATGTAATATGGATGTGGAAGATCTTAGTTATACAGTAGAACTTATTACCGAAAAAGGTGATACTTATTTTTTCGATGATATAGGGTGTGTAGTACTTTGGCTTAAGAACCATACACCAAAAATCAATAAGATCGTAACACAAACGCAAGATACCCATCAGTGGGTCGATGCTACTAAAGCCTGGTACTCTCGCACTGCATATTCACCTATGGGTTACGGATTTGCTGCATATGAAAAGAAAAAAGAGGGGTTGATCCCTTATGATGAAATGAGGCTTTTGATGCTTCAGGGGAAAAACCTGCATGATCCTTTTGTCAAAAAGAAGCTTTTGGGAGAATAATCTATTTCTTGGATAATTTACAAAAACACGATTTACTGTCTAACGAGCAGCTATTTGGATAAAAAATATAAGGTTTTTATCATTTTTTTGTTATACTTGTGTGTATTTTTAACAAACTTAAGGAGTAATCAATGGCATTATTTGATGATGTGAAAGAAGTAGTTGTAGAGCAACTAAATGTGAGCCCGGATGAGGTAAAAGAAGAGTCTAAATTCGTAGAAGATCTGGGGGCTGACAGTCTTGATGTTGTTGAATTGGTAATGGCTCTTGAAGAGAAATTCGATATAGAAATTCCTGATGATCAAGCAGAAGCTATTGCAACAGTAGCAGATGCAATTAAATTTATCGAGAACGTATAATTTTCGATAGTAATCCCTTTTGCGGGATTACTTAAAATATATATCAGTATTTTAGATCGAATATTAATATATGTCTTATAAAGTAAATAGATAGGAGAGCCAGTGAAAAGAGTAGTAGTAACAGGTTTAGGAATGATAAATTCTTTAGGACTTGACAAAGAGAGTGCATTTTCTGCAATAGTAGAGGGAAAATGCGGGATTAAAGTGATTGAATCATTTGATGTAGAGAAACATACAGCAAAAATTGCAGGTGAGATCATGGATTTTGATCCACTTTCTGTAATGGATGCAAAAGAGACAAAAAAAGCAGATAGATTCATTCAACTTGGACTTAAAGCTGCTGCTGAAGCGATAGAAGATGCAAAACTTCCTGAAGATTTTGACAGAGATAGATTCGGAGTGGCTTCTGCATCAGGAATAGGCGGCTTACCGAATATTGAAAAAAACTCAGTCGTATGTGAAAATAGAGGACCAAGAAGAATCTCTCCTTTCTTCATCCCTTCTTCACTGGTAAATATGCTTGGTGGATTCGTATCTATTTATCAAAACCTCAAAGGACCAAACCTCTCTTCTGTAACTGCTTGTGCTGCCGGAACACATGCCATAGGTGAAGCAGCAAAAAGTATCATGGTAGGTACTGCTGACAAGATGCTTGTTGTAGGTGCGGAATCTGCTATCTGCCCTGTAGGTGTAGGTGGATTTGCTGCAATGAAAGCGCTCTCTACCAGAAATGATGATCCAAAAACGGCTTCAAGACCATTTGATGCAGATCGTGATGGATTTGTCATGGGTGAAGGTGCTGGTGCATTGGTGCTTGAAAGTTATGATGATGCTATTGCCCGTGGCGCTACTATTTATGGTGAAGTGATCGGCTTTGGTGAAAGCGGTGATGCAAACCATATCACAACACCAACGATGGATGGCCCGCTTCGCGCAATGAAGGGTGCATATGAAATGGCAGGCAGACCAAAAGTAGATTATGTCAATGCACATGGAACATCCACACCGGTAAATGATAAAAATGAAACAGCAGCACTTAAAGAGCTTTTTGGCGGCAAAGAGAACTGTCCTCCAGTAAGTTCTATCAAGGGGCAGATCGGTCACTGTCTTGGTGCGGCAGGTGCCATAGAAGCAGTGGTGTCTCTTATGGCTATGAGAGATGGTGTATTACCTCCAACCATCAATTACACAACTCCTGATGAGAATTGTGATCTTGATTATATCCCTAATGAGGCAAGAAAAGCAGATGTTAATATTGTAATGAGTAATTCATTTGGTTTTGGTGGTACGAACGGTGTAGTCATCTTTAAGAAAATATAAGGATCAAAAGTGGCAACTTATTTAGATTTTGAAAATAAAATTGAAAAGATACAGGAAGAGATCGTATCTGCACATGCCATTGCCAATTTAGAAGCTGTAGAGAAGCATCAAAAAGAGTTGGAGAAAGAGGTAGAAAAAACATTTGGTTCTCTTAGTGACTACCAAAAACTCCAGCTTGCACGTCACCCCGACAGACCTTATGCCTTGGATTACATCAAACTTCTTATGGATGATGCCTATGAAATTCATGGAGACCGTGCTTTCCGTGATGATCCTGCTATTTTATGTTATATCGGTTGGATCGATGGTCAAAAGACGATGGTCATAGGTGAACAAAAAGGGCGTGGTGTTAAAAACAAGATCAAAAGAAATTTCGGTATGCCAAATCCGGAAGGATATAGAAAAGCACTTCGTGCAGTGCGTATGGCAGAGAAATTTGATATTCCGGTATTGATGCTCATAGACACTCCGGGTGCTTATCCGGGCCTAGGAGCAGAAGAGAGAGGACAGAGTGAAGCTATTGCTAAAAATCTTTTTGAATTCGCTTCAGTGAAAGTGCCTATGGTCTCTGTTGTGATCGGAGAGGGTGGTTCCGGTGGAGCACTTGCCATTGGAGTAGCAGATAAGCTCGCAATGATGCGTTACTCTGTATTTGCAGTTATCTCTCCTGAGGGATGTTCAGCGATATTATGGAATGACCCGTCTAAGGTAGAAACAGCAACAAAAGCACTGAAGATCACACCAAGTGACCTCTTGGAACATAAGCTTATCGATGATGTGCTTGATGAACCGCTCATAGGGGCACACCGTGATAAAAATACCGCAGCAGAGGTACTTAAAACATATTTTCTGGAGAATGTAAAAGCCCTTAAAGAGCTTTCAATAGATGAATTGCTTGACCAGCGCTATAAAAAACTTACTTCTGTAGGCGCTTATAGCGAATAAGCCCTGCATGCTTTTCTAAAATATGATACATGAAATAGCCAATACCATTGTTGGGTACATTGGAGATATGGGCTATTTGGGTATCTTCCTTCTCATGTTTCTTGAGAGTACTTTCTTCCCCTTTCCCAGTGAGATTATCATGATACCGGCAGGTTATCTTGCTTTTAAAGGTGAGATGAATATCTATATGGTTGTATTAGTGGGTATTATCGGTTCCGTTACCGGGGCACTCTTTAATTATTACTTAGCCAAGCACTTTGGCAGAAAGTTCATTTTAAAATATGGAAAATACTTCTTCATAAAAGAAGAGACCCTGGAAAAATTAGAAGCCTTTTTTACAAAACACGGAGAACTCTCCACCTTCAATGGAAGGCTCATCCCAGGCATACGCCAACTCATCTCCCTACCGGCAGGACTGGCACGTATGAATGTTGCCAAGTTTTCTTTTTATTCAGGACTTGGTGCGGGTATTTGGGTAGTTGTTCTGGTAGTTTTAGGATATCTGTTGGGTTCAAATGAAGCACTTATCAGTGAATATCTCAAATCTGCAACACTCATTGCACTTCTTTGTGTTGTATTTATTACGCTTTTTTATATCGTTAGACATAAAAGAAAAAAAGAGATATTGGATGATTAATCCAATATCCAAGCTACATACTTCTTTTTCTTGATCTTCGTATTTTTTAATGCTTTAAAAACTTTATCTATGACAGTATGATGCAGTGCTACATAAGATTTTGTCTCAGTGATGTGGATCTTGCCTATCAACTTGTTGTCAATACCTATTTCTTTACAAAGTGTTCCGAGTATATCTCCTGCACGAAGTTTTGTTTTTTTCCCGCCATTGATGCAAAGTGTATCATACTTGGAGATCATTTTAAATGCAGCATCTACCCGTAATTCTTTCATCTCTCCCATACGTGCATGAGAAGTAATATAAGAGCATTTTGCGCTATCTTTAGGTTCATATAGAGACAAAGCTGTACCGGTAGCATCTGCCCGTCCTGTACGTCCTATGCGGTGAGTGTAAACTTCTTTGTCAAAAGGCAAATCGTAGTTGATAACAAGTTCAATACCTTTAATATCCAGTCCTCTTGAAGCAACATCAGTAGCTACAAGAATTCTTTTGGAGCCATTAGAGAACGCAATGACAGCTTCATTGCGTTCTCTTTGATCAAGGTCTCCATGCAGGTCTATGACAGAGTGTCCACGTCTATGCAGTCTGTCAGCAAGTGAGGTTACTTCAGCTTTTGTATTACAAAAAATAAGCAGAGATTCCGGTTTATAGGACTGCATGAGTGCGGTGAGTGTTTTGAACTTATCAGATGTCTCATAGACGATCTCATCTATCTTGGTACTCTCCTGTACGGTATCTACTTTGATGGTAAGAGGCTGTTTTAAGAGGGCTTTAGCCAGTTTTTCTATCTTCTCCGGGAACGTAGCAGAGAAGAGAAGCGTTTGTCTATTTCTGGGCATGTTAGAGCCTATTTTGACGATCTCATCATAAAATCCCATATCCAACATACGGTCTGCTTCATCAAGTACAAGCGTTTTAATACTGTCCAGAACAAGGGTTTCTTTGGCCAGATGATCTTGTATGCGTCCCGGAGTCCCTATGAGTATATGTGCTCCTTTGGCCAGTGACTCTGCTTGTGCACGAAGAGGTACCCCTCCATAAAGTGTCAGTATTTTGAGGTTGGCTTTGTATGCTGCTATTTTTCTAAGCTCTACTGCGACCTGATCTGCCAGTTCACGTGTAGGGGTGATGATAATGGTTTGAGGTTTATTCTTATTCATATCTGTATGCATAACAGCAGGGAGTCCAAAAGCCAATGTTTTTCCTGAACCTGTTTTGGATTGAGCTAAAATATCTTTACCTTCAAGAATAGGATTGATAGTTTTTTCTTGTATCTCTTTCATGGTAGAAAAATTGAGTGCATCTAACGTTTTTAAAAGAGCCTCTGGTATATTTGTAATGTTGTTAAATGATGCCATATCGGATCTCTCTTTGGTTTTGTATTTTTGTAAGTATAGGGTAATTTATATTAAGAGGAAAGTACGTAAGATGTGAGCTGAAGCCCACAATAGGATTAAGCTTTTGTTTTTCTATAATCCATGATCATTTTATATGCTTCATCTTTTAAAAGCAGCTTCTCTTTTTTGAGTATTTCCAGCTCTACATCGGTAAGGATACTTCTGCCTGCTTCGGCATCCTCTATTTTTTGATCAAGTTTATTATGTTTTTCGAAAATTCTTGCGAAGTGCGCATTTTCTTGTTTTAGCTCATGGATTTCGTCTCTATATTCGTGTAACATTTTTGATTCCTAGTGTTAATATATTGTATATTATAACTCTTTTGTGGTTAGCAGAGAGTTAAAATTAAAATTTTCAAGTTCGATATTCTGCATTGATTTTGACATATTCATAACTTAGATCACAACCGTAAGAGGTATAAGAACCTGCTCCCAATCCTATGTCACAAGTGACTTTGAAACTTTCCTGTTTCATGATTTTATATGCTTTATCTTCCCGTTCTTTATCCAACTCTCTAAATGTATCAGAATAGATAAGAAGATCATCATAATGGATAGTAAGTTTTTTCTCATCACATGCAATGCCGCTCGCACCTATAGTGGAAGCAATACGTCCCCAGTTCGGATCTTCACCAAAGAGGGCGGTCTTCACCAGTAGGGAGTTGCTTAGCGCCATACTTGCTTTTTTCGCTTCTTCTTCACTTTTTGCCCCTCTGACTTCAAAAGCTACAAGTTTGTTTGCACCTTCTCCATCTTTGAGTATCATCATAGCAAGTTCGAACATGATCTTGTTTAATGCAGCTTTGAATGCTTCTTTGTGGTAAGCACCACTCTCTTTGTTCGCCAGAAGCATAACGGTATCGTTTGTAGAGGTATCTCCATCTACAGAGATACGGTTAAATGAATCCTCTGTACTTTGGACAAGTAGTTCATCCATATCACTTTTAGGAATATTCGCATCAGTAATAATAAAACAGAGCATGGTTGCCATGGCAGGATTGATCATTCCTGCACCTTTACAAATGGCTGCGATGTTGAAACTTTTACTATTTTCAAGTTCTACTTTATAAGCCAATTCTTTTTTAAAGCTGTCTGTAGTCATGATCGCACGGGCAGCTTTATGAGAGTCTGATGCATGAAAGTTCAAGGTGTCAAATGCAGAAGTGATTTTGTCAACAGGTAAACGGTATCCTATGACCCCGGTAGAACTCATAACAGGGTTAAGAACATCTATTTTAGTTCGAAGTGTTGACATAATAGTGTCAATATCTTCAATACCTTTTTCACCAGTCATAGCATTGGCATTTTTGGCATTGATCAGTACAAAATCAGTTTGAAATTCTTTAGGATACTTCAGAAAATGTTTGATAGGTGCTGCCTGGAACGTATTGCTTGTAAAGACTGCTGAAATGTCACAAGGAGACTCAGAACGTATAAAAGCTACATCACCATCCACATCACCTCCTCCTGAATTTACAGGGTTGGTTCTCATACCTACATTAGTCGCCCCACAAAAAAATCCCTTGACATTTTCCAGGCCATTTGTAACAGGAAAAAGTTTAAACATATTTTAATTCCTCCGGTTTTTCTTTTTTTCGGATGATCTTTTTAGCTTTGCGTATCCCTTCACCTGTACCAATAAGCAGAAGTTTTGACTCGGGCATGATAATGGTATCACCCTTAGGCATGGGGATGAACTTATGGTCTTTTTGGCGAATACCAATGACAGTGACATTTGCTATGTCCCTGAATCTTGCAGCTTTGATCTTTTTGAGTACAAGCCATGAAGTTTTTGAGACTTTTGCTTCTTCCATATCCAGTGGAGTATCTTTTTTGTAGAGGAACTCCTGCAGCAAGTTTTCCATATCTGGCCGTGCTGCCATTGCATTGATGCGCTGTGCCATGAGTTTTGTGGCAGTCACTACTTTGTTTGCCCCTAATTTTAGAAGTTTTTGCTCATCTTCGTGGCTTTTTGCATTGGCAATGATCAGATATTTCCTACCTCTATGAATCTCTGTTTCATAAAGACGTGCAGAAGCGATAGTTGCAATATTATCCGCTACATTATCTGCAAGGGTGATCACACCTTTCGCAGAGGAAAGATGTGATTTTAAGATTCCTTCTTCTGTATGTGCCTCAGCCATTACAAAGTAAGGGTATTTATGTTTTTTTGCTATCTCTTCCATATCTTCTCTTGGATCCACTACAACAAAGGGTATATGGTTTGCCCGTAATTGTTTAGTGACTTGAATGGTAAATTCATTGTGATAACAGACAACAAAATGGTGCTTAAGTCTAGCAATCTCATAAAGCATTTTACGCTCCTTGGCAGTTTTTTGAAATTCACCTTTTTTGACCACTTCTGCGATAATCCCCACCGCGATAGAGAATACAACAAAACCAAAGATGATAAGCGTAATGGTAAAGATACGACCCATATCTGAGATAGGACGAATTTCACCGAACCCTACAGTTGTAAAAGTGATACCTGTTTGATAAATGGCATCCATCAGTGGGAAATCGTCTATAACCATATATCCTATCGTACCTAGCAGCATGACAAGAACAGTTAAAATAAGGGGGAGTCTAAAAGGGGCTAAATGACCATAATATTCATCATTCAGTGTGATATGTGGTTTGGGTGTGCTTCTCCAACCGAGAAACTTTTTTATTTTTTGTATAGCACTCAAAAGGCTATATCCAGCCCATCCTTAAAAGGAGGGCTTAGTTTGCTGCAGCAGCTTGAGCAGCTTTCTTTTTCATGGTTCTAAGTGTAGAAGCAGCAACTTTAATTCTTTTTGTTGTTCCATCTTCGAGTGTAATCTTTACAGATCTAAGATTTGGAAGTTGTCTTCTTTTTGTTTTATTGTTCGCGTGAGAAACATTGTTTCCTGTAAGCGGACCTTTACCAGAAATTTCACATTTTCTTGACATGATAGTACCTTCTATTAATGTAGATTTCATAACACAGGCAATGCCTTAGATATGAAATCCCGAATATTTTGTGCGATTATAGAGAAAAGTAGCATAAAATTTGCTTAAGTTTTATGTTAAGCCTTTTCTTTGTTTATGTCAAGAGGAAACTGAACTGAAAAGAAGTATGGTTCCTCATGCATTAAATAAAAGTACAGAATAGTGTCATATAGTAGTAGATTTTGTCTTAAAACATAATTTTCCTGGCAATAATAGCTTCCTTGCCAGACTATTTTAATTGCAAAATTTGTATCCCTTGGATAAAAGGTTGGTTTTGTGTGGATATTAGTCATGACTTTGGCACGATTGCACAAGTTTGATTTTGCTATAATAAAATAAAATAATTTAACTAGGAATTTTATGTTAGTCGCACCGAGTATACTTTCAGCCGATTTTGGATATCTGGCTCGAGATGTTGAAGCCATTTGTGAAGGGGGATGTGATCTTGTACATGTAGATGTCATGGATGGTCATTTTGTACCAAATCTTACCATAGGCCCTGTTGTTGTTGAAGCTGTAGCCCAAGCCGCAACGAAACCGTTGGATATTCATCTGATGGTTGAGAATAACAGTTTTTTTGTAGATCTTTTTGCCCCTTTAAAGCCGGGGTTTATCTCTTTTCATATAGAAGAAGAAAAACATCCGCATAGACTTATACAAAAAATACGTGCATTAGGTATAAAACCGGCAATTGTGTTGAATCCGCATACTTCACCTGAAGCTATAGAATTTTTGTTGGAAGATCTAGATATGGTTTTGCTTATGAGTGTCAATCCCGGTTTTGGAGGGCAGAAGTTTATTCCTTCAGTTATAGAAAAAGCCAAAAGACTCAAGAAACTTATCAATGAAAGAAATCCTAAATGCCTCATAGAGGTAGACGGTGGAGTGAATGACGAAAATCTAAAGCTTCTTGAAGAAGCAGGTGTTGATGTTGTGGTTGCAGGCTCGTTCGTGTATAAGCATCCCAAAGGTGTAAAAGAAGCGATTGCTTCTTTGAAATAAAGGGTAAAGAGTGAAGAATAAAGAACGAAGGTTAAGAGTTAAAATATGTGGTATCACCAATCTTAGAGATGCATTGCATGCAGTAGAGTTTGGAGCAGATGCCTTGGGGTTTGTTTTTTATAATCAATCACCACGCTATATTACCCCGGCAGCAGCAAAAAAAATCATTGATGAACTGCCTCCATTTGTGGAGAGAGTAGGACTTTTTGTAAATGAGGGTGTTGAGACTATTGATACAATTTGTAAATATACAGGTATTTCGCTTGCACAGATCCATTTTGATGTAGATGAAGAGTCTTTAGATATTATCACGGCAAAAACTTTACCCGTAGTGCGTGCAAAATCCAAGGAGGAGTTACAGAAGTTTAGTGACAGATACCGTTTGGTAGATGCATACAGTGAAGCGTATGGAGGCGTAGGAAAACAACTCAATCTTGAGTGGTTTGAGGGAATGGATTGTTCCAAGATCATCCTTGCCGGCGGGTTGACCCCAGATAATTTGGAGGCGGTAAAAAAACTTGGTTTTTATGGTGTAGATGTAAGTTCAGGCGTAGAGTTGATCAAAGGTAAAAAAGATCCTAAAAAAGTAGAGCAGTTTATAGCTAATGCAAAAAGTCTTTGATGAGCTGACTACAGCATTTCGTAAATATAACGGAGTGCTGAGTAAAGAACAATACAAGCATATCGCCATAAAGTATACTACTTTATTAGAAGACAGTGATACGATTTTTATTTTACTTCAAGCTTCAGGCTATCCCATAGAACAATTTGATGATGAAATCTATAGACTGAAAACCTGTTTCACTCCCTATGAAAAGCAGAAGTTCTGTGTGATAGATATTGAGACTAATGGAAGTAAACCAGGCACTTCTCAAGTGATAGAGATCGGTGCTGTAATGTTGCAGAACGGTGAAGTTATCGATAGCTTTGAAACATTTGTTGAATGTGCTTTTCTCCCTGAGTATATTACTAAGATCACAGGCATAGAACCCACTGATCTCATAGGTGCACCCAGTAGAAGAGAAGCATTAACGAAGTTAAGACACTTTATGGGTGATGCGGTTTTTGTAGCACATAATGCAAACTTTGACTATGGTTTTCTTAATGCTTCATTTGATCGTTTCGGTTTAGGGGGGATCGGAAATCCAAAGCTTTGTACTATTGACTTGGCAAGACGGACCTTTGAGAGTGAGCGTTATGGGTTAGCTTACCTTATAGACTCTCTTGAGATAGAAACAGCAACCCACCATCGTGCCTATAGTGATGCAGTATGTGCAGCAAAAGTGATGGAGAAGAGTTTAGAGACACTCCCTGAATATGTAAAGAGTACCGATGATCTGTTACGCTTTTCTATTTCTAGTAAGAAAGAGAGACGGATGAGTAATGAAAAATCAGAAATTAAAAATAAAAAAAATATATAATAAATGTTCCCCTCTTATCCTCCTTATAGTTGACAAGAGGAGCTGCAAATACAAATTACAGAGAATAGTTAAGTAATATTGTATTAAAAGTTCCGGATCTCCGTATGAGGCAGAGGATAACAGAAGGTCTTATTCCTGGTTACCTAAAATCTGGTGCAAAAACAATATCTGTCCAAAAAGTGGAGCAAAGATATTGAGTAGAGGTATATAGTTGAAGAGTGAAGCGATCATGGCGATGAACCATACCTTTTTCTTTTGTGCTTTTTCTTTTTTCTTGTCTGTGATAAAAAGAGAGCCAACATCATAGTTATTTGGTTCCTTGATAAGAATGGACCAGAGCCACAGCATCCAGACCTGTCCGAGTACCGGAATAAAGATCAGAGGAAATGTAAAAAGAAAAAGGAGAAAAAAAACAAGACCGGCTTTCAAGCTTAGATATATGGAGGTAGTAATATTAGGGCTCCCTATAACCGGTTTATTGGGATAATGTTTTTGTGCCAGTTTGATCAAAAGCGGTTCACTAAAGAGGGAAGTGAGTATAGAAATAGTGATAATGACCAGCATGTAGCCTATAATGAGTGCAGTGAGGAAAGCGCCGCCGGATTGGAACCATTCCAGGTTTCCTACATAAGGAATTTTCTGAATATAGGTGGTAATCATGCCTGTATAAAGATCCCATGAGATCCAGAGAAGGAGAACCCATAGCAGAATCGATCCAAAACCAATTTTGAGAATGAAAAAAAGAACTGTAGGGCTTAAAATATCACTTAGGGATTTTGCAATAACTTTTTGCATGATTATTTACCTTTTTACTGGTACTCATTTTTAAATGCAACATACCGTGAAGCAGAAGCATAAAGTTCTTTTACTTCATCGTCTGTAAGTGTACGTACCACTTTGGCAGGACTACCCATAATGAGACTTCTTGGAGGGAACTTTTTATTTTTGGTAACTAAACTTCCTGCACCGACAATGGACTCTTTACCTATCACAGCACCATCAAGTATGGTAGCACTCATCCCTATGAGACAAGCATCTTCTATGGTACATCCGTGAAGCATTACTCTGTGGCCTACAGTGACATCATTGCCAATGACAGTAGGGTTCCCATCGGACATGTCTGCTTTTTTATGGTGGGTAACATGTATCATACTGAGGTCCTGGATGTTACTTCTGTCTCCTATCGTGATATAATGCACATCAGCACGTACAACACAGCCAAACCATACAGCAGAGTCCTCCCCCATCTTTACTCGGCCAATGACGGATGCACCTTCAGCAATCCAAGTATTTTTTTCTAATTTGGGTGTCCATTCTTTAAACTTTAGTAACATGTTATTTCCTTTATAGGGTGCGTTTGCCAACGCATCATTTGATGTTCAATATTTTAAAGGTGCGTTGGCAAACGCACCCTACACCTAACTCTCTTTTAAAATTCGATTGGCAAGACGACTCACATAGTCAGGTGTCTCTTTTTTTGTTTTATCATAGATCTTGTTGACATACTGTTCTAAAACAGTATGGTTATTCACAGGTTTGCCTAAGAGAGGTACTTTGATGTAGTTTCCGTCTTCTTGAAGTTTCCAACGCAGTTGGTTGTCTGCAAGCTGGAGCATCAAAATCTGTTCTATTTTTTGTGTGAGATTTTCTTCTATGATAGGTGTCATAAGTTCTACACGTCTTATAAGGTTTCGAGGCATCAAATCTGCACTTGAGATGTAGCATTTGATTTTATGGTTTTTAAAAAAATAGATACGAGAATGTTCGAGGTATTTCCCAATGATGGACGAGACGACAATATTCTCACTGATTCCTTTAATACCTGGTTTCAAACAGCAGATCCCGCGTATGATCAAGTCTACTTTACATCCTGCCTGTGAAGCAAGGTAAAGTGCTTTTATCACATCTTTATCGACTAAAGAGTTGGCTTTAAGAATAATATGACCGTTCTTACCATGTCGACCCTCTTTTTCTATGAGTTTGAGCAGTTTTGGTTTGATCTGTACCGGAGACATAAAAAGTGTGTTCAGTTTTGTATAGGTGGAAAACCCGGTTAAGAAATGAAAAAAATGCGTTGCATCATTACTAAATGCTTCTTTGCTGGTAAAGTAAGAGATATCTGTATAGATCTTTGCAGTACTAGGGTTATAATTTCCTGTAGCCAAATGAACATAGCTTTGAAGTTTTTTGCCTTTTCTCTTAATGATCTGTGCTATTTTAGCATGTACTTTAAGTCCCGGGATACCGTAAACGACATGGGCTCCTGCATCTTCAAGTGCTTTTGCCCAGCGTAGGTTGTTCTCTTCATCAAAGCGTGCCTTAAGTTCTACAAGTACTGTTACCTGCTTCCCCTCACGTGCTGCATCGATGAGTGCTTTTACAATAGGAGATTTCTGTCCTGCACGGTAGAGTGTCATACGTATCGCAAGTGTATCAGGATCAGCTGCTGCCTGTTTAATAAATTGTACTACAGGTTCAAAACTGTCAAAAGGATGATAGAGTAGGATATCCTGTTTCTCTATCGCTTCAAAGATATTTTCGCTGTCGAGCGGTGGAAGTGTTTTAGGACTGAATGTAGGTAAAACAAGGTGAGAGAGTGCTTTATCCCCTACAATTTGCCATAAGGAACCAAGGTTAAGCGGCAGGCTTTTGTAAGAGTAGATATCGTTGTCATCAAGATTAAGGTGAGAGAGTAAAAAATTGAGGAGACCGACATCTGCTCCATCCATAAGTTCCAGACGTATGAGAGAACCTTTATTTCTGGATCGTAAGCCTTCTTGCAGAATTTCCAAGAAGTCATCCGCTTCCTCTTCTTCTATTTCGATGTCTGCATTTCTTGTAACCCTGAATGGTGTAGAAGCAAGTTGTGTAAATCCGGGAAAGAGTTCAGAAGCAAAATGCTCAACCACGCTCTCTATAGGAATGAAGGTTTGTTCTATTTGTATGAACCTTGGAAGTATTCTTGGGATTCTTATAAGCCCGTGTTTGATGTTTTTTGAATTATCTTCGAGTGTAATAGCCAAACCGAAACTAAGGTTGTTGAGGTGTGGGAAAGGGTGTGTTGCATCTACGGCAATAGGGATGATCACCGGGTAGATTTCATTGAAGAATATTTCCTTGACTTTCAGTTGTTCTTCTGAATTCAGTGCATCATAGCTCTTTACATGGACGCTATAGGTATGTAATTCCGAGATGATAGAGGTATAGCAAGACTCAAGTACCTGATGCTCTTTATGCAGGTAGCCATGTATCTGCTCCAATTGCTCACTCGGTGTAAGTTTGTCGGCACCGGTCTCCTGTATACGTGCTTTGAAAAGTGCTTTAAGCCCTGCCACACGTATCATATAGAACTCATCAAGGTTTGTTCCGTAAATGGCAAGGAACTTTAAACGTTCAAGTGGAGGAAGTTTTTCATCAAGTGCCTGCGCCAAAACACGAGAATTAAACTGTAGCCATGAAAGTTCACGGTTAAAATAGAGTTGTGATGAGTTTAAGTCTAATGCCATTTTATACCTTATAGAGTCTCGTTCCCACTCTCCTGAGTGGGAATGCATATGCAACATTTTTGCGTAAAGGAAGTTTGTTTACAGTTTATAGTTATATGTATGCATTCCATCTCAGGAGAGATGGAACGAGGATTGTTATTTTATAATTATTGTGTGTATTATAGCGAAATTTACAATTTTTTGACTTTCGCTATTTCATCTCTCAGCCTTGCTGCCTCTTCAAATTCCAAATTCTTCGCGGCAAGAAGCATTTTAGCTTTGAGTTCCTTGACAAGTTGTTGTCTTTCTGCCTTTGGCATTTTGTCAAGTTTGCTTCGTTTGTTGTAAAGCTCTCCCGCATCTTCTACCTTGAGGTTGGTGTCAAGTTCTCGTAAGGTGGTTTTGGGAGTGATGCCGTGTTTTTTGTTGTAGGCTATCTGTTTTTTGCGTCTTTGTTGGGTGACATCTATGGTTGCCTGCATGGAGTCTGTGATCTTTTTGGCATACATGAGCACTTGACCGTTCACATTCCTTGCGGCACGCCCTGCGGTTTGGATGAGAGAGGTTTTAGAGCGTAAAAATCCTTCTTTATCTGCATCCAGTATAGCAACCAAACTCACTTCCGGTAGATCAAGTCCTTCTCGAAGCAGGTTGATCCCTACTAAAATATCAAATTCACCCAAACGTAAAGAACGTATGATCTGGTTTCGTTCTATGGCATCAAGATCTGAGTGCATGTACCGTGCTTTGAGCCCAAGGTCATTGTAGTAAGTTGTCAACTCTTCTGCCATCTTTTTTGTTAATACAGTGACAAGTATTCGTTCCCCTCTTTCTATGACGGGTTTCATACGGTCATGGAGGTTCTCCACCTGGTAAGTACTGTCCACCACTTCAATGAGTGGGTCAAGCAGTCCTGTGGGTCGTACGACCTGCTCTGCCACAACTGAAGAGAGTTCAAGTTCAAGTGCTGCCGGGGTAGCAGAAACAAAGAGAAAATGGGGTGCTTTGTTAATGTACTCATCAAACATCAGCGGTCTGTTGTCAAGTGCAGAGGGAAGTCTGAATCCGTGGTCCACCAAGACCTCTTTACGACTTCGGTCACCTGCATACATCCCTCTAAACTGGGAGAGTGAAACATGAGACTCATCGACGATGACTAGGTAGTCATCATGCATCGCTTCAAAGTAGTCCATCATAGAGTAGGGGGTTTCCCCCGGTTTTTTCCCTGTAAGATGACGTGAATAGTTCTCGATACCTTTACACATACCCGTAGCTTCTATCATCTCCAAGTCAAACTCTGTGCGTTGTTTGAGACGATTATACTCGATCATACGGTCCTCTTTTTGAAAATACGCCAGTCTCTCACCCAGCTCCTCTTCGATGCTTTTGACTGCACGTGCCAGTTTTTCTTTAGAGACGATGAACTGATTGGCAGAGTAGATGGTTGCTTCTTTCATCTCTTTTTCTTTTTCTCCGGTAAGAGAGTTAAATTCATAAATAGCTTCGACTTCATCTCCAAAAAACTCCACACGTATGGCAAACTCTTCAGCGTAGGCAGGGTAGATGTCTATCACTTCTCCCATCACACGAAAATCACCTCTGTCAAAGAACTCATCATTGCGTTTGTACCCCATATCAACAAGTCTAAGAAGCAGGGCTTTTTGATTGTATTCATCTCCCACACAAAGTTTTTGTACGATGGAGCGATAATCCTCGGGAGAACCTAACCCATAATTTGCAGAAACCGAAGCGATAACGATGACATCATCGTGGGAAAGCAAAGAAGCTGTGGTACTTAATCGCAAACGTTCCAACTCTTGGTTGATGGAAGAGTCTTTTTCTATAAAGAGATCTTGCCGAGGCAAATATGCTTCAGGCTGATAGTAATCATAATAACTTATGAAGTACTCTACATGGTTATTGGGAAAAAAACTTTTAAACTCAGAGTAAAGTTGAGCTGCCAAAGTTTTGTTATGTGTCATGATAAGCGTCGGTTTTTTGGTTTTTTCTATGACCTTTGCCATGGTGTAGGTTTTCCCTGAACCTGTCACACCCAGTAAAGTCTGGTATCGATTTCCCTCTTCTATAGAACGACTGAGTGCTTCTATGGCAGCAGGTTGGTCACCGGCAGGTTTGTATGGGCTTGATACTGTAAAGTTTGGCAAAATTAACCTTTGGTTTATGTTGTTTTTTTTAAATTTTTGCTATTATAACACAACAAAATTACGGAGTATGAAATGTCGGCATTACAAAAATTACAAGAGAAGATAGAACAATGGAGAGTAGATCATGAAGCACTCAAAAGTGAAAATGCACAGCTTAAAGTGGAACTTTCAAATATATCTGGCTCACAAAGTGAAAAAGAGTCACAAATAGAAGCACTCAGACGTGAACTTGCAGAAAAAGATGCAGAGATAGAGAAGATCATTGCACAAGTTGAGAGTTTATTAGCATAATAATATCATTTTTTGTCATCCTCAGCTTGACTCAGGATCCATAAGTAGCCTGGAGATCCTGCAGGAAATGCACTTATGAGGATAATGTGAGAAAAAGGAACAGCATGAAAAACGTAGCACTTACAGTTTCGGGTAACCGTTATGAGATAAAACTGGAAGACACCTTTGCAGACTTTGTAAACCAGGATTTACAGGATGCAGGTGTGAACTTACATACAGACAACAAACCAGATAAACTGCTTAAAGCCTATTTGCGTTTAGCCAAACAGGCGACCTCTTACGAAGATGAAATAGAACTGCTTATTGAAACCTTGGATGGACTTTAAATAGTTTAGTCCATCTGTTAAGCGGCAATTTTTTATTTGTGCAGCAGGTTCTCTATACGAGTTACAAATGCTTCTGCTGTCTCTTCGTAATTAAGATGATCTGTTGCAAATTTGAATTTTGGTTTTGGAGTAGTGAAGAAATCATGTTTTTCAAATGCTTTTCGTATACGTTCTTCTAAGATCAATGCATCTTTCTCCTCAGTAAATGGCAATATAATAAAAAAACTATTTTTATCATATCGGCAGGCAACATCACTTGCACGTGTTAAGGAGATGATAAGAGCACCAAAAATTTTAAAAATTTGTGTTTTTGTGTTTTTGTCATATATGTTATCCATTTTATCAAAATCAACGATTGTAATCGATAATATTGAAAGTGGATATTTGTATCGTATGGATCTCGAGAGGGTAGTTTTAATCTCTGAAAGAAAATATTTTTTATTAAAAAGTTTGGTTTCATGATCATGTATGGCATGTTTTTTTATTTGAATATAGATATAGGCTCTTACGCTATAAATTAAAAGAAGAAGTAAGATAATTGTTATTGCAAATGTAAGATAAAGAAGATTATATATCTTTGCTTCTTTAAGTAAAACCATCTTTTCAATTATAAAACTTAAGGATCTTGTATGTTTCCAATATTGCAGTGCTGTTGTTGTCGTATTGTTATATAAATCATTTTTGAGTATATTCCAGTATTTCAGTAACTGATCATAATCTTCTAAAAGTGATCTTCCTCCCACATAAAATTCTTTACGGTTGTTTTCTTTAAACCAGGGTTTTATCATAAAAAGTGTTTTGTCAATCTCTTTTATATGTCTCGAACGTTCTTGGGGATCTTGTGTATGCGTTACTGCAAGTATTTCAGCTCCACTCTTGTTCAGCTGATACAAGATAGTCCTGTTTGCCTCTAGATTTTGAAGCGATGTATAAGTATAGTAAAAGCTGAAAGGGAGTATTAAAACTCCAATATAAAGCAGTAAAGTGATACGGTACGCTGACCAGTCCAGTTGCATTTTTTCTCCTTATTTAGAATTTAGACAGTGATTTTAAAAAATCAATATATGATTGAAGTACCGTGCAATTTCATTGGAAAAGCATTGATGTCTATGAGACTGCGTAATTGATCACAGTACGGGTTGGTTGTATTTCCATAATCAATCTTCAATACTTCTGTGCTTGAACCGGGATCATCGATTTTTATAATGATACAGTCATCGCTGTCATCAACTTTTATATTTGCCTGATAAGCTGAAAGTGTTGCTTCAGAACGATTGACCATACTTCTGATACTATGTGACATAATCCTCAAGTCTGATGTGGTTGATCCTCTGGCGACAGCATAGGAAGCGATTTCAGTTGCAGCAACCATTATATTGTTTGCTTTGGTTGATAATTTTGCATCCATTCGTACCGCCGCGAGTTTGGGAATAGCAATTGCAGCCAGAATGGCAATAATTATAATTACAAAGATAAATTCGATCAAAGTAAAGGCTTTACGTGTTTTATATATCAATGGTAATCCTCCCTTCTCATTATACTGTAGGCAATACGACCATTTTCAAGTATAGCAAATATATGTAAAATTACCAAATATAAGTTTGACTATTTCGTAATGGAATGTAAATCTATCTGGATGGTTTGGACGGTCATGTTTTATATTCATTAAAGATTTTAAAGTGTATAATCAAAACAGACCAATTATTGAATTGGTACTAGAAATTATTTCTAGGAGTTTATCATGACTAACATGAGACGCGGATTCACAATGATCGAATTGATCTTTGTAATTGTAATTATCGGAATTTTGGCTGCAGTGGCTATTCCTAAATTGGCAGCAACCAGAGATGATGCAAAAGCATCTACAGAGTTAAATAACTTGGCAACCTGTATTAATGATGTAGGTACAGCATATACAGCTACGGGTACTGAAGATAACGCAACAACAGCATGTAATGCTCTAAAATGTGCAACAGTAAGTACTGGAACTAGTGCAACAGATGGAAATGTAACAGTTGCAGTACCTACTTCTGCTGTTATTGCAAGTTTACCATATTGTTCTAATGTTAAAACTGCTATGGAAGCAAAAGATATGAATGGAACTAAAGTATTCGGTGGGACACAAGTATCATATTAATCCAAAGTGAAAATGGATTGGAAGAAGTTGGGATCGTCACGTAGAACGGTGATCCCAGCCTAATCAATAATATATTTATTAAGTGATTCATTATATAAAACTACTTAATAAATATATTGCTTTTAGAAAGGGATGGGGGAATGCGAAGAGCATTTACAATGATCGAACTGATTTTTACTATAGTGATTATTGGTATTTTGGCTGCAGTAGCGATTCCAAAGCTTAATGCAAGCAGAGATGATGCAAAAGCAAGTACAGAGCTTTTAAATTTAGCTATCAATGTTAAAGATATAGCCACCTACTACATGGCTACAGGCAAAGCGGATGTAAATAGAAGCAGTGTAAATGTGAAGTGTTTCGATATTGCTTTAGTGGATACTAATGGAACATTAAGTATTTCGGTTTCTAACGGAGGAGAGGATAACAGTGAAGATTATTGTGCAGCGGCGCAAGAAGCTGCAAGAGATAAAAATTTGAGTGGAGCGCATCTTGTTACAGTTGGCGGTACTCTGGTAAAATATTAAAATTCTGCCTGTAATTATGATATAGTAAACAATAAATATTAAGGAATGAACATGGATGTATCATCAAAAAAAGCATTTACAATGATCGAACTGGTATTTGTCATTGTCGTGATAGGCATCCTCTCTGCAATTGCTATTCCAAAATTTGCAGCTACAAGAGATGATGCCATTATCACCAAGGCTAGAACTACAGTTGCTTCTGTGAGGAGCGCGTTGTCTACTGAACGTCAAAAGCGTATCTTAAAAGGTGAGTTTGCAGATATCAACAAAAGTGCTATAGGGAATGATTCTAATAAGGTTTTTACAAATCTTCTTGAATATCCGGCAAAGGTGTGTAGTGGTACTTCTGCACGAAACTGTTGGATCGTTGGCGGGACAGAGACAACTCCTACTTATACTTTTAGGGAACCAGATGGTACAGAAGTAAAATTTACTCTCGAATCAAATAGATTGAATTGCAAAATTAATTGTGATAATTTTGAATAATTGTATTACTATAAAATCCTTCTTCTAAGGTCAAGTGCTCCAAGCTTGACTTACCACTCTCAGCATCCATTAACTGTAGGGTCAGCTGTTTCAGTACCTTTGAAAACTACTCTCAAAGAAGCAGTTGTCACGGAAGAGGTTGAAAAACCTGAGTTTGAAACCGCAGAGATCGCTTTCGCAGCAGATACCTATTACACCAATGAACAGATAGAGATAGCAAAATTTATCTCTGAGTATTATTTTTCTTCTTTTGGGGAAGCGATCTCGCTTTTTTTACCGTATCGCAGGTCGAGGTCTCCCCACTCCGATAAATATCCAAAGTTTTCAGATAAGCCAGAGATAGAAAATGGTATTCAAATAAATGTCGGGGTGGGGACACCCCGACCTACATTAACCATACAACAACAAAAGGCCTATGAATTATTATTAAAAAAAGATAAAGCTCTCCTCTTTGGTGTTACCGGTTCAGGAAAGACAGAAATATTTATCTCACTTATGGCAAAGATGTTGGAAGAGGGCAAAACATCCATCTTTCTCATGCCTGAAATATCACTTACGCCTCAAATGGAAAAACGTCTTAAAGTCTATTTTGGTGATTCTGTTGCAATGTGGCACTCTAAGTTGACCAAGAAGAAAAAAGAATCTATTTTAGAAGGTATATATAGTAGAAAAGTTCGTATTGTAGCGGGGGCTCGTTCTGCTCTGTTTGTACCACTTGAAGACTTGGGACTTATCATCGTAGATGAAGAGCATGATGACAGTTACAAAGCTATGACTCGTCCCCGTTACCATGCCCGTGATGTAGCGGTGCTTATGGGGCAGAAATTAAGTGCCAAAGTAGTCCTGGCTTCTGCGACACCTAGTATGACTTCTTATTACAAGTATAATGTAGTGAAACTGGATAAACCTTATATTGATGCTAGGAAAAAGTATACATTTATCACAGGAGACAGTATCTCTTCTTCCATATTAAATGCTCTGTACCATAACCATAAAGCAAAAGAGCAATCACTACTGTTTTTACCTACCAGAGGTAACTTTAAATACCTCTACTGTGAGAGTTGCGGAAAAACGCATCTTTGTCCCTACTGTTCTGTGGGGATGGCACTGCATAGAAACCATAGACATTTGAAATGTCACTACTGTAATTTTACAGAAGCCATACAAGATACGTGTACGAACTGTGGACATACACCGCTTAAAAGTGAACGTATGGGGACACAAGAAGCTATAGAAGTCATAAGTACAGCCATAGAGGGGATACAGATTGAGCAGTTTGATAAAGATAGCATTACGACAGCAAAGAAGCTTAAAGAGGCACTGGGACGCTTTGAGAGTGGAGAGAGTAACTTATTGCTGGGAACACAGATGCTCAGTAAGGGGCATGACTACTCGGGTATAACGCTTTCGGTCGTTATGGGGCTTGACTATATCTTGGGATTGGCAGATTACCGTGCAAGAGAAAGAGCAATGAGTTTACTCTTTCAAATCGCAGGTAGAAGCGGTAGGGCTAAAGAGGCTAATGTCATCGTGCAGACAGGAGATGCAGCATTTTTCAAAAATTATCTCTCTGACTATGAACTGTTTATCAAAGATGAGTTGGCATTTTTGGAAATGGCGCATTATCCACCATTTGCATCGCTTGCACGTATACTCATAGCCCATAAAGATGAGAGTAAAGCAAGTAAGATTACACTGGATACTGTGACAAAGCTCAAAGCCTTTGAAGATATTGAAATTGTAGGACACGGTAAAGCACCTGTGGAGAGAATAGCCAATAAGTTCCGGTTCCATATTTTGCTTAGAGCTGAAAGTAGGGTACCGTTACTTAAAGCTTTGCACAGTGTGGATCGTAGAGAAATTGAGATCGATATGGATCCGGTCGAATTCTCGTAGGGTGCGTTTTCCAACGCACCTTATGTAAGTTTGTATCATTTCTATTGTATATTAAAATTGATGGTGCGTTGGCAAACGCACCCTGCGTGTTAATATAATTTTGATAAAATAAGACAATTATAACGAAGGTATACCTTGAAAGAACGAGTTAAAACAAAAAAAATTTATGTCGGTGATGTGGCAGTCGGCGGTGATGCACCTATCTCTGTGCAATCTATGACTTATAGTGATACGCATAATGTAGCTGCTACTGTGGAGCAGATAAATCGTCTGCACTTTGCAGGGGCTGATATAGTACGTGTAGCTGTACCGGATATGGAAGATGCTTTGGCACTTAAAGCGATTAAAGAGCAGATCTCTTTGCCCCTTATTGCAGATATTCACTTTAACTATAAACTTGCACTTGAAGCGGCTAAGTGGGTGGACTGTATCCGTTTCAATCCTGGAAACATTGGTGAGAAATCACGTATAAAAGAGATCGTTAAAGCATGCCAAGAGCGCTCTCTGCCTATACGCATAGGGGTTAATGCTGGTTCACTTGAAAAAGAGTTCGATCAAAAGTATGGTGCTACGGCAGAGGGGATGGTGGCAAGTGCAGAATATAATATTAAATTCCTGGAAGATTTGGGTTTTACAGACATTAAAGTATCCCTCAAAGCTTCGGACGTAGACAGAACCGTAGATGCCTACAGAATGTTGCGTCCTAAAAATGAGTACCCTTTCCACTTAGGGGTAACAGAAGCAGGGACTATCTTCCATGCAACAGTGAAATCTGCCATAGGCTTAGGGACGCTTCTGCTTGATGGTATAGGTGACACGATGCGTGTTTCTATCACGGGTGAGTTGGAAGAGGAGATAAAAGTAGGAAAAGCTATCCTTAAAGACAGTGGTAGAGTGCAGGAAGGACTTAACATCATCTCATGTCCTACCTGTGGGCGCATAGAGGCTGATTTGGTCACAGCGGTTGCAGAAGTGGAGAAACGGACAGCACATATCAAAACGCCTATGGATGTCTCAGTGATGGGCTGTGTGGTCAATGCCATAGGGGAAGCCAAACATGCAGATGTCGCTATAGCCTATGGTAAAGGTGCCGGACTTGTAATGGTTAAAGGAGAGGTTGTTGCCAAACTACCTGAAGAAGAGTTGGTAGATAGGTTTGTGGAAGAAGTGGAGAAGTTTGCGGAGGAGAATAAATAGTGGAAAATATGTACAATTTAAATATTGAAAGAGCAGTACTTTCGGCTATTATTTTTGATCCTGAGACCTATGAGGAGATAGCAGCAAAATTGATGTCTCATGACTTCTATCTGCCATTTCATCAACATGTATTTACTGCGATGGAGGAACTTAGTCGCGAAGAGAAGCCTATAGATGAAGAGTTCTTACGTTCTAAACTTATGAGTATGGGTAAGTTTGATGAAGTAGCAATGCTTGATCTGCTTTCTGCAAATCCCATCTCAAATACTGCAGCTTATTTAACAGAAATTAAAGCAAAATCCAGTAAACGTGCTTTGGCAACTTTAGCCACTGAAATCAAAAAAGTGACTATTGAAGATGACCTGCCTGTAGAAGAGGTGATGAACCTTGTAGAGAAAAAGCTTTATGAGATCACACAGAACAATACCAATGAGGATTTCAGGAATTCTAAAGAGATCACACTTGCTATGATGGATGAGATAGAGCGTCTCAAAGCACTGGGTAATTCTAAACTCATCGGTACAGATACAGGATTTAAAAACCTTAATGACAGAACGTCCGGTTTTGGTAAAGGAGATTTGGTCATCATTGCTGCAAGGCCGGCAATGGGGAAAACGGCATTGGTACTCAATATGGCACTTAAAGCAATAGAACGAAATGAAGGAGTAGCCTTTTTCTCTCTGGAAATGCCAGCCGAGCAACTTATGCTTAGACTGCTTTCCGCAAAGACTTCCATACCACTGCAGGCTCTTAGGGTAGGTGACCTGAGAGATGAGCAGTGGAGTCAACTTGCCGCAGCAACTGATGAACTCTCCAAAAAGAAACTCTTTGTAGATGATGGAGGGTACGCGACTATCCACCATGTGAGAAGCAAACTACGTAAACTAAAAGCACAGCACCCAGAGATCTCTATAGCAATCATCGATTATTTGCAGTTGATGAGTGGGGATGGAAAAGAGGGAAGACAACAAGAAGTTTCTGAAATATCAAGAGGTTTGAAACAGTTAGCCAGAGAGTTGCAGATACCTATATTGGCACTTTCACAGCTTAATCGTGGTGTAGAGAGTAGAGAAAATAAACGTCCGATGCTTTCTGACCTGAGAGAATCCGGAGCCATCGAGCAGGATGCTGATATTATCCTTTTTGTCTATCGTGATGATGTCTATCGTGAAGCACAAGAGAAAGAGAAAGAGATGAAAGCCAAGGCTGAAGGGAAAGAATATACCAGCGAATTTAGAAAAAAACCTGAAGAACAAGCCGAGATCATCATAGGAAAACAGAGAAATGGACCAACCGGCACGGTAGATCTGATCTTTCAGAAAAAATATACCCGTTTTGTAGATGCCTCTGTTTCACCTGCTTTTGAAGTAGTGTATGAAGAGAATGATATACCAATGAATACAGGAAATATAGAGCTGCCTCCGATATAGTGTGTTTGTATGCAAGTTTGGTGTTAGTCGATTTATGATATATATTTTAAATTGTTTGGCGGAACCGAACCTACGGTCATTCAAAGTGAGAAATGATGCAACTTGAAAAACCAAAACTTTTTCCTGAAACCAAAAGTTTTTTGTGGGTGATGGGGATTTTAGTATGTATTGTATGCATACGACTTTTTATCGAATACCGAGTCTACCAGGATTTTATTTCCAAACCTTTTTACTATACACATGCCAAAGTACTTTCTGAAACAAGTAAAACAAAACATGGTAAAACCTATAAAGTATTGAAACTACGCAGTGATGAGGGCTTGACATTTTATACGACAAGCTATCAAAAAAAATCTTTTTCCGGTCAACGTTTGCGTATGCAGTTATTTCCCAGTGATAAGATCACATTTCTTAGTTACTTAGGTACTTTCTATGTGAAGAGCCGCATTAAAAATGCAGAAGCCCTTCCTCTCAGTTTTAAAGATGAGTTACTGCAAAAAGTAGATTCTCAACATCAGGAGATATCTTTAAGATCATTTTATAATGCTATTTTTTTTGCTACCCCTTTGCAACAAGAGTTAAGAGAAAAGATAAGTATGTTAGGGGTGAGTCATCTTGTAGCACTGAGCGGATTTCATCTGGGGATACTGTGGGGATTGGTGTATGGCTTGTTACTTCTGTTATACAGACCTCTGCAACAAAAATATTTTCCTTACCGACATGCATTGTACGATGTAGGTATCATAGTGATGGTCCTTTTAGGAGTCTATGTATGGTTTGTTGATTTTCCTCCTTCTTTGGTACGTTCTTATGCGATGGTACTTGTAGGCTGGATTGTTCTTTTGCTTGGGATAGAACTACTTAGCTTTAGGTTTTTGACCACTATATTGTTAGTACTTGTTGCACTTTTCCCCTCACTTTTAGTTTCACTAAGCTTTTGGCTTTCTGTTACGGGAGTATTTTATATTTTTCTTTTATTGCAGTACACAAAGGAGTTTAATAAGTGGGTGATCACAGGACTTTTCATCCCTTTTGGCATTTTTATTTTGATGCTTCCCGTAGTACATAGTATCTTTGGTCTGACAAGTGTGTATCAACTTCTGTCACCTTTGTTGTCACTGCTGTTTATACCTTTTTATCCGTTGGTAATGGTATTGCATTTAGTAAGTCTTGGTGGAGTATTTGATAGTACTTTATCATGGTTATTTGATCTTCCGCAAGAGGGGCAGAAAAAGCTTTTACCTGTGTGGGCTATGCTTGGGTATGTTGGTTTATCATTGGGGGCGATCTGGAGTAAAAAACTATTTTACATAGTTCTGAGTGTTGCTGCATTATATGCTTTCTATCTCTTCATCCCTGTTGAGCAGATCACAGAACTTTAATCCATGGAGAAAGATAGCCCAGGAAATGTAGATCCATAAAAAGAAAAAGAGTAAGGTGCTGATACTTCCATAGATACTTGCATAGGTTTTGTTATGCATAACGTAAAAGATGAATGCGCTTTTAGAAAGATACCAGATAAGCGAAGCGATAAAAGAGCTTATCATGGCAGCCCGTACATCAATGCGTGTATTTGCGGAGAGTTGATAGGCTGTATAGAATATCATCCAAACGATAAAGTAAGGTAAAAATGTATAAATGTGTATGGCGCTTGTAATACTGTTTTTATCCAGATAACTTTGGATAAAGGAAGAGACGTAAAATGATCCCCCCATCATAGTCGGTATAATAAGAATGAGTAATAAATACGTTTTAACGGCACTCCAGACCGTTCGGGTAGGGACATTAAAAATATCATTGACGATATAGTCATAGTTTTTAAAGAACATGATAGCCGCAAAGAGTACATAAAATCCACCCATAACCCCCAGTTTATCTGAATTTGCGATAAAGGTGTTGATGTATCCCATTACTTCTTTAGAGTCTGTAGGCATCAGATTGGAAAAAATGAGTGTTTCTATTTTACTGTAAACGGTATCAAAAAGAGGTAGTGTAGTAAAAATAGCAAGCATAATAGCCAGTAAAGGGATAATGGAAAAAAGTGTACTCCAACTTAAACTGGAAGCATAGTGTCCCAGTTTATCTTCAAATAGGTCTTTGAAGAAATCTCTTATGAATAGATAATAGTTTCGTAGAAGTGTTTTGAATGCGGTATTTGTTTTTTTCATTGTTTACTCCTGATAGGACTCATGTCCTTGGAGAACCTGGGAACGAGTCTATCCCTTTTAATTAGGTAACCCCATCTTCCCAGGGTTTAGAATGTTGTTAGGGTCAAACGCATGTTTGATACTTTTGAAAAGGTCAAGCTCTGCAGCAGTGAATGCGATGTTCATAAACGGTGCTTTACTTGTACCTATACCGTGTTCACCGCTGAGTGTTCCACCCAAGTCAACCACCAATTCAAAGATCTCTTCGATGGCTTTATGCCCCTCTTCGAGTTGTTTTTCATCGCTCCCGTCTACCATGACATTGACGTGAATGTTTCCATCGCCTGCATGTCCAAAACATGGTACTTTAAAGCCATACTTGTCACCTATCTCATAGATACGTTTCAGTGCTTCTGGCAGCATACTTCTAGGTACAGAGATATCTTCATTGAGTTTTTTGCTTCCAAAGATGGTGATAGAGGGAGAGGCGTTACGTCTTGCATACCAGAGGGTATCTCTCTCTTTCGTATCATGGGCGATAACAAATTCTTGTGCACCATTCTCTTTAAATGATTTTTCTAAAATCTCAAGCTGAAACTCTACCTCTTGAGATACGTTTCCATCTACATCACCGATGAGCAGTGCTCCTGCATCTTCAGGCAGTTCGATACCAAGTTTTTCTTTAAGTGCTTGAACTACGAGGTCATCGAGGAACTCCATAGCTACAGGGTTTGCTCCTGCCGCGAGTGATTTAAATACTGCGTTCATTGCATCATCTACTGAGGGGAAGATACCCATATAGGCTTTAGTAAATTTAGGTTTAGGGATGAGTTTTAGTGTAATCTCAGTGAGGACTGCAAGTGTACCTTCACTGGCGATAAGAATCCCTGCGATGTTGTAACCTGCTACATCTTTGATGGTACGTTTTCCTGCACGGATGATATCACCATTAGGACGTACTGCACGCAGTGCCATGACGTAGTCTTTTGTGATACCATATTTGGCCGCACGCATACCGCCTGCATTTTCACTGACATTCCCACCCAGTGTTGAGTACTCCTCGCTTGCCGGATCCGGTGGATAGAACAGACCTACCTCTTCGACCGCTTTTTGCAGATCCATATTGATGACTCCCGGTTGTACAACTGCAACCATGTTTTCCATGTCGATCTCAAGGATCTTGTTCATATGTTTTTCCATCGCAAGTGTGATACCGCCGCTGGTAGGCAGTGCACCGCCTGTAAAACCGGAACCTGCACCACGAGGTGTGATCACAATGTGATGGTGGTTACAGTAGACAAGGATACGGCTTACATCCTCTTCATCTCTGGGGAAAACCACTGCATCAGGCTCAAAGCGTGTACGTGTAGCATCATAAGAGTAAGCGATAAGGTGTGCCTTGTCACTATAGACATTCTCATCTCCTACAATATCTTTAAGTGATTGTATATGTTTAGGATCTAACACTATATTGACTCCATTGTTTTGTAGTAGTTTCCTGTACCACTTTTAGAGAACCAACCTGTTTGTATCTCATCAAAACGCATATAGAAAGGGTATTGTCCTTGTTTAGGAAGGTTGCTCATGGTTTTTTGGCTGACTATCTGACCGGAAACAGGGTCTAAAAGTACAGCGGAACCATTACGTACGATATAGATTAGCCCTACTTGATATGTTTTGGCAAATGCTGCAAGATTTTCTTTAGTCGGATAATCGTCTCCCTCTGTTGAAAGGAAAAGAGCAAAAAGATCTGGATGAATCCATTTTTTATGATGTGATGATGTGATCCTTGCATAGGTATTGGCATCTGGAGCTAAAAGCAGAACATTATTATAAAGATACCCGCCAATCACTTTATCTCCGGCAGAAACAGTCGTTTTGATAGTTGGCAGCTTATCATGATGTATAATATCTTTACTTATGATCTTAGCACTTCCGTCAGACGAAGTTTGTGTTAGATAACTTGTAATGGCTTCTAACGAATTTCCATAATTGTGAATCACTATACCGCTCATACCGTTTACAGGAAGAGCGGAGGTGAGAGAAACAGTATTCTTTCCCACAGATGCAACAGAAGTTTGTACAGTAGAAGGAAAAAATCCTGCAAAAAGAGGGAGAGCAGTTAAAGCTATAAATGCTATTTTACGCATAGCGATCCTTTAAGTAGATAATATATGACAATGATTATACAAGCAAAAGATTAAAAGTTTATGAATGTTAAGTAGTATTCAGCGGGTTCAATAGCTATCTCCTTAATTTAATTAAGTTATAATAATGCTCAATTGAAGCAGAGATGATGGAGTAGAATGAAATATATTGTAGTGCTGGTTTTGATGTTTACTTTTACATTTGGAATGAAGGTAACTCATAAAGAGTGGGAAAAAGGAAAAACATTTTCAGAGTATTTGAAATCACATAATATTTCAGCAGATCTGTTAAATACTATCTCTAAGGAAGATCAAAAGTTTCTTTCTGAAATTCGAAGTCGTTATAAATATTATGAACTTACAAACACTAACGGTACATTGTTTCAAGCATTAATTCCAATCAGTGAAGAGATGCAAATTCATCTATATAAAAAGGCTGAAAGCAACAGATATGGTTTTGATATCATTCCTATTGCATATAAAAAAAATCTCTATTTTGCCAAGGTTATCATCCAAGACAATCCCTATACGGATACACTAAAAGCAACACGACAGCCTATAGTAGCCAAGAAAATCAGTCAGGCACTTAAAGGTGTGATCAATACAAAAAAGCTGCATAAAGGTGACGAGATAGATTTTACCTATGATCAAAAAACACGACTAGGAAAACCTTATACAATGCCAAATATTAAAGTGGTGAGAGTCAAAATGGGTAAAAAAGAGCAGTTTATCTATGTGGATGAAGATGGGTATGGCTATAAAAGTACAGATAAGCATCAGGCATATACTGTGAACGGCAAGAAAAAAGTGACCTATATGCGCAGGGTACCTGTGAGCAGTAGAAGTTCAAGATTTGGCATGCCGTTGCGTCATGCCCGCATTACTTCAGGTTTTTCTTACAGAAGATGGCATCCTATTTTGCATCGTTACCGTCCGCACCACGGAACGGATTTTGGAGCGAGGAGGGGTACACCACTTTTGGCAGTTAACTCCGGAAAAGTCATCTTTGCCGGCTGGATGGGCGGTTATGGCAAAGTAGTGAAGATCAGACATGCGGGAGGATATGTTTCTCTTTATGCACATCAAAGCCGTATACGTGTTAAGAGAGGACAAAGAGTTAAAAAAGGCCAGATCATCGGTTATGTGGGAAGTACAGGCAGGAGTACCGGCCCACACTTGCATTTTGGATTGATGAAGAACGGACGATGGGTAAATCCTATGAAGGTATTGCGTAGAAAATCCATTAAAACTTCTATACTGAAAAAATTTACCAAATATGAAAATGTGAAAACAATAAAATATAAAAAAATCGATATAAAAGGTACAAAAGAAAATAAAGAGAAACTCTTGGTTTATTTGCAAAATAATACGCCATCTTATATCTGGGGAAAAGAACACAAAGCAGATTATAGAGTACATGATAAGGAAATTCTGGAAAATGAAGAATAAAATTGAGAACTTTCAATTGAATCCGCTTGATGATTCCAAGTTCATTTCAACTGCTTTGGCAACATACGATCAAAACGGTATTAGAAAAAACTGGGAGATCGTACAGGCACACGACAGTGTTGCTATACTGATCTACCATAAAGACAAAGATGCTTTTATTCTGGTGAAGCAGTTCAGGCCGGCTGTATATTTGAATAATAGAAATGGGATGACAGTAGAACTTTGTGCAGGTATTGTTGATAAAGATCTTTCTCTGGTGCAGATAGCAAAAGAGGAAATAGATGAAGAATGCGGGTATGATGTACCACTCGAAAAGATAAAAAGGATCACCTCTTTTTATACTTCTGTCGGTTTTGCAGGGAGTAAACAGACACTCTATTATGCTGAAGTGGATGAGAGTATGAAAGTCTCAGAAGGCGGTGGTGTAGAAGGAGAGTTGATCGAAGTAATCGAGCTCTCTATACAAGATGCTGAAGCGCTTATTTATAATGAAACGGTTGCTAAAACACCAGGATTGATGTTTGCTTTTATGTGGTTCTTTAATCAAAAATCAAAAATTTGAAATTAAAAATTTTGGCATATATCATAAAGTGATATGTATATTGATAAAGATATTTTTGAAAAAATACAGCACTTATTTTTAATTTCTGCCCACTATCTCTTCTTATTTTATTTCTTTTCTTCAGCCTGTGTGTATGCCGCATAATAGGTACTTCCGTCTGAGAAAGTATTTACAGTAAGTTTAGAAAAGTTCTCCAGGTAATCCCAAAAATTTTCAATTAATGCTTTATCTACCCCTTTTACTTCATTTAGTGCTTCCCTCATAGTACCAAGCCACTCTATGCGTGATTTCTCAGTAATAGAAAAATCATCATGAAGTCTGATCATATATTCATTAAGCTCCATTCCTTTTGCTTCATCTTCATAGACTTTCGATCCACCACAGATCTGGATGAAAAATTTGGTATTTTTAACTTTGACCGCTTCAAACTCTTCTTCATCCTGGGGAAAGAAGTGGGCGATATCACTCTCATAGATCTTGTCATAAAAGTTATACATGAGTTTTCGCATTCCATCTTCACCACCAATAGCCTCATAAAATGCTATGGCAGGGTTATGAAAGTGAACTTGTTCACCTTTTTTTACAGGGGTAATATCCATTGACATGATTGTTCCTTGGGAAAATATTTTTACAGATTATAATTAAAATAACTTAACTTGTGGTATGTTCGGTTTCTTCTTTATGTGCATACCGAAAAGAAGCACCGCACCGGTATACATAAAATAAAAGTGCAAAGGAGTAACGCAATGTGATTTATTTTGTAATTATTTTAGCTTTTATTGGTTAGATGAAGTATCTATTTTGTATCACAAAAACGTTTTAATAGACAATTGTAATCTTCTATACGTCTATCCCGTAGAAATGGCCAGATGTCTCGTACTTCTTTGGTGCGTGCATGCTCTATATTTGCATAGAGAATGGTTTCTCTTTCATCATCTGCCCGGGCTAACATCTCACCTTGTGCACCGCAGACAAAGGAATTACCCCAAAAGCGAATCCCTTTCATTACTCCACTGCTGTCGGCTTCAAATCCTACACGGTTACAGCTGAGTACAGGGATACCATTAGCAATGGCATGGGAACGTTGTATGGTGATCCAGCTCTCCAGTTGTCGTTGTTTCTCCTCTTGGCTATCTTCATCAAACCAGCCAATGGCTGTAGGGTAGATGAGAACTTCAGCCCCTTTGAGTGTCATAATACGAGCAGCTTCAGGATACCATTGATCCCAGCATACCAATACGCCAAGTTTACCAACAGAGGTTTGTATAGGTTCAAATCCAAGATCACCAGGGGTAAAGTAAAACTTTTCATAAAAACCAGGATCATCAGGAATGTGCATTTTTCGGTATTTCCCTGCAATGGAGCCGTCTTTTTCAAAGACTACAGCAGTATTGTGGTAGAGCCCCGGTGCACGTTTTTCAAAAAGTGAAGTGATAAGTACAATACTGTTTTCTTTGGCAATACTGCTCCAAAACAATACATCTGCTTCAAAGTCAGAAGCATATTCAAAAAAATTTGTATCTTCACTTTGGCAGAAGTACTCATTTTGATGCAATTCCTGCAGAACAATGAGTTCTGCACCATCTTGTGCAGCTTTTTGTATGTTTTGTGTACTTATATTGATGGTAGTATTTTTACTGCCATGATATTGTTGTTGGATAAGAGCAATTTGCATAGGCTTTGCCTTTGTATTTTTATGTTATTTTATCATAAGAGTCAGATCTTAAATTTATTTTATTTTATTTTATTTTAATGTGATTTATATTAAGATTAAAAAATTCAAAAGTTGAAAAAGCCAAACTTGTTGTGAAGCAAGGACGGAAAGCTATGGGTCTTTGAAAAAAAGATTGCCAGGTTGCCAGCGGTCTACACACTATATGTATTCCCTCGCCCATTCAAATCATAAGTGCAATTTCACCTCAATCAAGCAGCTAATTCCTTAG
>OBKJ01000018.1_pt1 | contig 44308 bp, 40 predicted proteins | sample 1496181 | NCBI WGS metagenome assembly OBKJ01 (sample SAMEA3696446, study PRJEB22514) | metagenome | biome: water; feature: marine; material: hydrothermal vent | place: Pacific Ocean | collected 2014-08-12 | depth 1521 m | reverse complement strand
AACCCTCTCTTTCACGTTATCTTCTCAGAAATTGCACTTATTGTTGGAATTGGCGCTTTTTATTCTTCCTCCTTTTGTAAAAAGCGTTGTATCGACTACCCTCGAACACACACCCATGATCAGTCGGTACCTAAGATTATATCACACTTTATTCCATATCCTATCCAAAATTTCTTTTCTCTATTTTTTTAGTGTATACTTATGGTCAAACATCCGTATAATTGCAGGTGATCATACTAGATAAGGAATCATAATGAAAAAATTACTTATGGGCTTAGGCTATTTAATACCATTTACACTTATGGCAGAAATACCTGGAGAACAAAAGGTTGTTTTTGACTGTGCCAGTGATGATATGGATTATGTAAGTTCCCGTATGTGGCTCATAGCTGAGACTGCTAAAGAATTTGAAGAAAAAAGCATTCCTTTCAAAATGGTACTTACGATCCATTCCGGATGTACGGAAATTATCTCGAAAGAAGCTGCAAAAGAGGATGAGACCATACAGAAGATACAAAAGAGAGTCACAGAACTTTCAAAAAAATACCATGTATCCATAGAAGCCTGTGAACTGGCAATACAAAGCCATCATCTTAAAAAAGAAGATATTCTCCCTGTGGTTCGTACAGTACGAAACTCCATTACACGTGTAATAATGCTGCAGACTGAGGGGTATGCTGTGATCACCTATCATTGATCGGAAAGCGTGTCTCCCCATCTTTTGTTACATATGAGGAGACGTGAAAATAGATAAAGGGCAGCTTTAAAGGTGATTAAGAGATATGTACCTCTATTTCACCGTTTTGAACATCAAACTCAACATTTGATCCTTCAACAACCTTGTCTTCAAGTATCAATTCAGCCAATCTGTCCTCTACTACTTCATATAAAGCTCTTTTAAGCGGACGGGCACCATATATAGGATCAAAACCGGCTTCAGCAATATATGCTTTTGCCGCCGGTGTCAGTGTGATATTGATATCACGCTCTGCAAGTTTTGCCTGGATACTTTTGAACAGAATATCCACAATACTTGTGATCGCTTCAAGATCAAGCGGGTTGAAGATGACAATATCATCCAGACGGTTGAGGAACTCCGGTTTGAAGTTTCGTTTCAACTCATCATTCACGGCTTTTCTTCTGTCTTCAGGATCTCTGAACTCCATGATCTTGTCTGATGCAATATTCGATGTCATGATGATGATCGTATTTTTAAAATCAACCGTAACACCTTTGTTGTCTGTCAGACGACCGTCATCCAGCACTTGCAGGAGAGTGTTGAACACATCCGGGTGTGCTTTTTCTATCTCATCAAAGAGAACGACTGAATATGGTTTACGGCGTACAGCTTCTGTAAGTTGTCCACCCTCTTCGTATCCTACATATCCCGGAGGCGCACCGACGAGTCTACTGGCTGCATGTTTCTCCATATACTCACTCATATCGATACGTATGAGAGACTTCTCAGAGTCAAAGAGGAACTTCGCAAGTGTTTTGGCTACCTGTGTTTTACCTACACCTGTAGGTCCAAGGAACATGAAACTACCTATAGGACGGTTCACATCACTGAGTCCGGCTTTGTTACGCTTAATGGCACGTGCTACAGCCTTCAGTGCCTCTTCTTGACCTACAACCTCTTCTTTGAGGATACTTTCGATCGCAAGGATCTTCTCTTTTTCACCCTGAAGCATTTTGTTGACCGAGATACCTGTCCAGCGGCTTACTATGCTGGCGATCATCTCTTCATCTACAGAATTCTTGAGCAGCGTACCCTCTGCCATCATTTGTGCCCATTTCCCCTCCAGAGCCTTGAGTTTCTCCTGCTCTGCAGGGATCTGTCCGTATTCGATCTCGGCAGCCTTGTTGAAGTCACCTTCACGTTTGACCTGCTCTGCCTGATTTTTGAGTGATTCAATGGCAGATTTGACCTCGGCTATCTGATTGAATACCCCTTTTTCATTGTCGAACTGATTTTGAAGTGAAACACGCTTCTCTTCAAGATCAGCCAACTCTTTTTCTATCTCTTCAAGACGTGCAGCATTTTTTTCATTCTCTTCCATTTTAAGGGCTTCTTTTTCTACCTGAAGCGTACTTATCTCACGTTTTGCTTTGGACAGGTCTGTCGGTTCACTCTCGATCTGCATTTTGAGTTCAGCTGCTGCTTCATCTATGAGGTCTATGGCTTTATCCGGCAGGAATCTGTCTGTAATATATCTGTCAGACAATTTTGCAGCTGCCACCAATGCACCGTCTGTAATAATGACATTATGGTGTGTTTCAAGTCTGTCTTTGATCCCCCTGAGGATCTGTAGTGCTTCATTGATGCTCGGTTCATCCACTTTCACAGGCTGGAAACGTCTTTGTAACGCTGTATCCTTTTCAAAATACTTTCTGTATTCTTTCAGTGTGGTTGCACCTATGGTATGCAATTCTCCACGTGCAAGTGCCGGTTTAAGAATGTTTGCCGCATCCATACTTCCTTCACTTGCTCCTGCACCGACAATAGTATGAATCTCATCAATGAACAAGATGACATTGGCTGCCTCTTTGACTTCATCCACCACAGCTTTAAGTCTATCCTCAAATTCACCTCTATATTTAGCACCGGCGATAAGACGACTCATGTCCAGAGAGATCACACGCATGTTTTGCAGACTCAAAGGTACTTCTTTGTTTACGATACGTTGTGCCAGCCCTTCCACAATTGCTGTTTTACCTGTCCCCGGTTCACCTATGAGTATAGGATTGTTTTTTGTCTTACGAATGAGGATCTGCATCACACGTTGCACTTCTTCATCTCTTCCAATAACCGGATCAAGTTCACCATCCAAGGCTTTTTGGTTTAAGTCAATACCATATTGTGATAAAGCTTCCAGTGTTTCATCCCCGCTTTGAGAGTCGATCTGCTTCCCTCCACGGATAGATTCAAGGGTTTTTTTAAATTCAAATATATCTAGATATTTACCCAAGACATCTCTGATAAAACTCTCATTTGTATTGGCCAGAAGCCATGCATCTACAGCAAGATACTGATCTCCGTTTGCTGTCATAACACCTTCTGCATTTTGTAGTGAACGCACAAGATTTTGTGAGAGTTTAATGTTTTCCTTGGTTACGGTTGAAACCGTTGGCAGTTTGTTGGCGATACTCTTTGCTTCTAATTCTATGGCAGCTTTATCTACATTCATTTTATTCAGTGCTTGATGTAAAATGGAATTACTATTGGTAAGCAGTGCCCAAATAAGATGAATAGGTTCTACTTCCTGATTTTTATTATGTAACGCAAGTGATACCCCCGATTCAATTGCACCTTGCATTTGATTGGTCAACTTCTCCAATATACTCATGACAACTCCTTAAAATAGTAAATTTTCATATATTATACAACTTTAGTCACTAGATGTCAAGTTTCTTTCATGATTTTGCTCAAATATTAGAAAAGACTGTCTTATATCTCGCTCTATTTAGTTATAAAAGAGATATTCAAATAGTTCCGTGCAGGTAAGGGTATTCATATTATAAGAATGCTTTATTAAACTTGGATTAACTATGCTAATATACACTATGCAAAAGCGAGCTCTTATACGTTTTTAAATAAAATAATAAACTTATTCTTTATTCCTAGGAAAAACATAATTATGATTAAAAAAAGTAAGAAAATTATTGTTACCGGATTACTCTCCACGTTAACTGCTGCCTATCTTTTTGGTAGTTTTGCCCAAGCGGAAAGTACTCCTGTAAAATCTACAGCAAAAGAAAAACTTGAAGCCTACATCAAGTTTACCCAAATACTCAATGTAATAGAAAAAGAGTATGTAGATGAAGTCAATACTACTACTCTTATAGATAAAGCACTCAAGGGTCTTATGACAAACCTTGATTCCCACTCTACTTTTATGGATAAAAAATCATATAAGGAACTTACTGTTCAGACCAAAGGTGAATTTGGGGGCTTGGGTATCTCTGTAGGCATGAAAGACGGTGCATTGACAGTCATCGCTCCTTTAAACGGCACGCCTGCTTTTAAAGCCGGGATAAAGGCTGGAGATATCATCTTAAAGATAGATGATAAAGCAACTATCGGAATGAATATCGATGAGGCAGTAAAGCTGATGCGGGGTAAACCTAAAACAGATATTGTTTTAACGATCATTAGAAAAAAAGAGCCTAAGCCACTTGTGATCAAGATCACAAGAGATATTATTAAAATTCAATCTGTTTATGTAAAAACCATAGATAAAGAAGTACTTTATATTCATGTAACCTCTTTTGATCAAAAAGTAGTAGAAGGTGTGAAAAAAGCCATCAAAGAGAACCAAAATACAAAGGGAATTATTCTTGACCTTAGAAATAATCCTGGTGGACTACTTGATCAGGCCGTAGGGTTGGTGGATCTTTTTGTTGATGAAGGTATTATCGTAAGTCAAAAAGGTAGAGCAAAAGAAGAAAATATGGAGTACGGAGCGCATAAAGAAGAGAGTAATACTCAAACACCTATTGTTGTTTTAGTAAATGGTGGATCTGCAAGTGCCAGTGAGATCGTAGCGGGTGCATTACAAGATTTCAATCGTTCTATTATTGTAGGTGAAAAGACTTTTGGAAAAGGATCTGTGCAAATTGTTATGCCTGTAGGTCAAGAGGAAGCACTTAAACTTACAGTGGCCAGATATTATCTCCCAAGTGGACGTACTATTCAAGCTGTAGGTGTGACACCGGATATTATTGTGCATTCAGGTGAAATAGCACAAAAGAAGGATCCTATATTTTTGAAAGAACGTGATCTTAAAAAACATTTAGAGAGTGAACTCGAAAAAATAGAACCTAAAAAGAGTGATGAAAATAGTTTAAAATCAGATACCAATACTACATCTGAGAACAATGAGACGAAAATTGACCAAACGATCATTACAGAAGAACAACTCTATAAGGATGCACAACTTAAAAGTAGTGTAGACATTTTAAAAGCATTAATTATTACAAAAAAAGGAACGAAATAATGGAAAAAGATACACTTGTAAAACAATCATTAGTCTATGAAGGTAAAGCAAAAAAAATTTGGACAACAGAATATGAAGATCTTTATATTTCAGAGTTCAAAGATGATCTCACTGCTTTTAACGGTGAAAAGAAATCAACTGAAGCAGGAAAAGGTGCACTCAATAACAAGATTTCTACAGAACTTTTCAAGTACCTTAATGGAAAAGGTATTCCTACTCATTTTGTAGAAATGCTCGATGAAAATCATATGTTACATAAAAAAGCAGATGTTATTCTTATTGAAGTGATCGTTAGAAATATTGCTACCGGAAGTCTTAGCAGAAACCTTGGTATCGAAGATGGGAAAATACTTCCTTTTACATTGGTAGAGTTTGACTATAAAAATGATGAACTTGGTGACCCAAAACTCAATGACCAACACTGTCTACTCTTGGAATTGGTCAAAGATACATCTGAGCTTGACTATATCCGTTATATGGCTAGAAAAATCAATGATCTACTCAAAGCTTTTTATGCAGAACGCAACCTTACACTAGTAGACTTTAAACTGGAGTTTGGTAGAGACTCAAATGATAATATCATTCTTATAGATGAACTCAGTCCGGATAACTTCAGGCTTTGGGACAGTGAAAGTGGTGAGAAAATGGATAAAGATAGATTTAGACAAGGTTTAGGTGGGCTAAAAGTAGCTTATGAAGAAGTATTAAACAGAATTCTAGGGGGAAAACAATAATGACAGCAGTAGTAAACGTATTTTTAAAAGAAGGTGTACTTGACCCACAGGGAAAAGCAGCTCACCATGCACTTGATTCACTTGGATTTGAAGGTGTAAAAGATGTACGTATCGGTAAACAGATCATCCTTCAACTTAATACTGATGACAAAGAAAAAGCTGAAGCTGAAGTCAAAGAGATGTGTGAGACACTTCTTGCCAACACTGTTATTGAAGATTACACTATAGAGATAGCATAATGAAAGTAGCGGTACTTAGATTTCCGGGGACAAACTGTGAGTTTGATACCCAGTATGCATTTGAAAAGTTAGGACACACGACAGAACTTGTATGGCATGAAGATGAGAAACTCCCTGAAGAGATCGACCTTGTGGTTGTTCCTGGCGGATTCTCTTATGGTGACTACCTTCGTTCAGGGTCTATTGCCAGATTTTCAACAATAATGAAAGCAGTAAAGAGTTATGCAGATAATGGGGGTAAAGTACTTGGTATCTGTAACGGTTTCCAGATCCTTACAGAAGCAGGACTGCTTCCAGGGGCATTGAAGCGTAATAACAATCTACATTTTATTTCAAAATACCAAAAGCTTTGTGTCATCAACAATGACAATGCATTCTTGAACAAATGTACAAAAGGTGAAGTACTCAATATTCCTATCGCTCATGCAGATGGAAACTACTACATTGATGATGAAGGATTTAAGAAGCTTGAAGCCAACGGTCAGATACTTCTTCGTTACTCAGATGAAGAAGGAAATCCTGTTGTCGTGAACGGTTCAGTTACCTCTATCGCGGGCATATGTAATGAATCTAAAAATGTCTTTGGACTAATGCCTCACCCCGAGCGTGCTTTAGAAGCAATACTCGGATCTGAAGATGGTATAAAGATGCTTAAAGGTTTTGAAGCATAATGTCATTTCTTCGCTCTATTTGGCTTGTATGGGGAGTCTTTTTTCTTTTGACTGCCTTGCTAAGTGCACAGGACGAATATGAATACAGCTATATGCCTAAAAAAGTATATGAAAACCAACTCTTTCCTGTAACAGTCATAGATACCACACATCGTAATGATCAACCTCAATTTGAGTTTGATACATCCAGTGACATTCAACCACTTTTTAAAAAGCCTTTAGTCGTCCGTAATGGTAATGACCGTTTTTATACTTTTTATTTTAAAGCCTCTAAGATTGATGTACATATTCCTAGACTTTTTATAGTATCTGACAGTCATGATATCTCTCTTGACCCTCAAACCATCCCTTTAGTTTCTCTCAAAAACAGAGAAGATTTTTGTGCTGTACTCGCAGCAGATATGAAGATCAAGAATCATCAAGTCTCTAATTATGATGAAAATCATCATTTGGTAACCCTCTCTTTAGAAGCTTTCGAAGCGAATCTTGAAGATATGAAATTAAACAATGTAGAAGAGTCCGGTATCGAACATCTTAAAAGGGATCATGCAAAAGTTGAAGCAGAGTTCTATGTTGTTCTTCCTCAGGATCAAAGACTTTTAAAATTTACTTACTTTAACACTATCAAGAAGCAGTATGTTTTTCTTGAAGTGCCTGTAGAACTTGAAGATGCCAGTGTGACAGCACAGTCAGATTTGAATCCCAAAGAAGATAGCTTTGATAAGCTGAAAAAATATACTTTTATTATATTGGTACTTTTTTTCTTTTTGATGTTTTTGATCAGAAGAGATTTTTTCTATCTGGTTCTAGGTGTAGTATCACTTATTACATTACTGACTTTTTACATACCGCATAAGCAAATATGTGTTAAGCAAGGCGCCACACTCTATATATTACCTACGAAAACAAGTACAATAAGTACAAAAGTAGATCAAAAATTTGACACAATGCTATTGGGTGAGCGTGATGAGTTTAAGAAAGTGGAGTATAAAAAAGGCATTATAGGATGGATTAAAAATGAAGATCTTTGCAAAAATTAGATTTTACTGGGGTGCGTTTGTCATCTCATTTAATACCGCTGTTTTTATGATACCGGCATTAATGCTATTTGGAAAATATAAAAGTACCATTGTCCACCATATCAATGCTTTAACACTGGCCATGATAGGTGGAAAACTCTCTCAAGAAGGTACTATGGATACCAATGCAGACATGTATGTGATGAACCATCAAGGTATTGTAGATATCATTGCAATGGAGGCGCTACAAAATAACCATCTTCGATGGGTTGCAAAAAAAGAACTTTTTGAAGTATTTTGGTTTGGAAAACTTTTACATCATGGTGAAATGATCTCACTTGACAGAGCTAATAAAGCAGGTCTCATAAAACTTATTAAAGAGGTCAAAGAGTCTAAAGAAGTCAAACATAGACCTGTAGCTATCTTCCCGGAGGGAACAAGAGCTAAAGAGCAGACTTTACTCCCTTTTAAACAAGGTACCAAGATCATAGCAGAGAAATTAGGATTAAAGATACAACCTGTAGTAATAACGGGAAGTAAATGGGTGCTTAATGAACATGAAAGAACAGCGCACAGTGGTACAGTACACTACAAATTCTTACCTACTATTGATGTCAGTAAAGCAGATAAAGATTGGTTTGAAACCTTACACAATGATATGCAGAGGGTAATAGACGATGAATATACTAACTATAATCGCAGTCGCTAGCGGCGGAGCAATAGGGGCAACAGTCAGGTTACTCATCAATGGTATGGTCAATAAGCATTTTATACATCCTCTTCCTTTAGGAACATTGACAGTTAATCTTGTTGGAAGTTTACTCATAGGGATGTTATTTGCCTATTTTCATTTGAATACTTCACTCTCTCCTCACTTTAAGACTTTTATGGTTACTGGTATATTGGGAGCACTTACGACCTACTCTACTTTTGCCATAGAGAGTTTCTTTTTGCTGGAGTCAGGACATTACACCCATGCTTTTACCAATATGGCACTTAACGTTTTTGGTACCATTCTTATGGCAGGTATCGGATATTTATTAGTACTTCAAATTACAAAATAACAATTACATATTAAGGAAATAGTTTGTCAACATTAAATCAAGAGATAGAAAAACACATTAGAATACTTGTAAGACCTTTAAAAGAGGAAGAAGAACTTACAGAGGTACTTAAAGTGAAACTTACAAAAAAAGAGTTTAAACTTCTAAAAGCATGGACATATGAAACGCCACAAGAAGAGATACAGACAAGTTTAAATCTTAATGAAGAGCGTTACGGTGAACTTTCTGCAAAACTTATTAAAAAGCTTAATCAGGAAAAACTTAAACAAGCGATGTGCTTATAGTTTCATAAAATACACCGCAAGGTTACCTAGCAGTGTATTTGGAATTTAATTTAAGTTTGAATTGGATTATACAAACAAGAGACAATCAAACAAGTATTGGCGGTTTATTGTATTTTATAAAATTTCAAGTATTTTTATCCTATTAAAAAGGTATAGTTAACAATAGCTAAGCTAAAATGAATAAAAGGATTGAAAATGATTGAAAAGAAAAAGATTAAAAAGTATATCAAAAAACAGATGGATAGTATGCTTAAAAAAGAGTTGAAGCAAGAGATTAAAAAGCATATAAAAGATTATAAGAAAAAAGAGAAAGAAGAGAAAGCAAAAAAGAACAAAAAGAAATAGCCCCTATTCTCTAACCTATGAATACATAGAATAAGCTGATGGAAGTAGAACCAAAAGAGGGCCTGCACGGCTCCGTTTCACTCTGATCACTTTGGTTCCAAGTCTAAGTTTACTTTATCTTAACGACTTTCATTTACGCTAACAGTAAAAGTCGTAGTTGTCAATACAGAGGACTATGACGACTACTACACCCACCCCATATTAAGTATCAGATACCTATACTATAATGCTTTAAGGCTCTGTAGATACCATAACAGATTCGTACCGCAAGACATAAACTCTGTTTTCAGTATCAGGTTTAATGAACTTATCATCACAAAGGAAGTAGAATAGGACAAAGAGCTATCTCTAAAATAAATATCAAGGAGAATCTATGGCTACACTACAATCATACGGCGCTGCAGAGGTCGTTACAGGTTCCTGTCATCTGCTTCAATTACAATGTGGGACAAACATCTTGGTAGATTGCGGAATGTTTCAAGGATCGGTGGAAGATCTTAACCAAAACCCTTTTGGCTTCGATCCTGCAAAGGTAGATTTTCTTCTTATCACTCATGGGCATCTTGATCATGTTGGACGTATACCTAAACTGGTTAAGGAAGGATTTAAAGGGACTATCGTCACACACCGCTCAACGATGGATTTGACAGAAGTAGTTATGATGGACAGTGCACATCTAATGGAAGAAAGTTATAAAACAGCTTACAGAAAAGCGCAACGTCGCGGTGTGGAAAAAGAGGTAAAGAAACCTCTTTACAAAAAACATGATGTACGTGCTGTCTATCATCGTCCAATAATCTACACTACTTACAATGAGAAGATCAATCTTGGGAACGGAATCTCTATTGTCTTTAAAAATGCTGGGCATATTCTTGACTCGGCTGTCATTCAAGTGATGTTTGAAGAGAATGGAGCGAAAAAAACAGTTGTTTTCAGCGGAGATCTTGGTAATGAGGATGATCTTGTCATGCCCTCCCCTGATATCATTGAAGAAGCAGATACTCTTTTTATAGAATCAACTTATGGAGACAGAAACCATAAAGGGGTTGAAGAGAGTGACAGGGAATTACAACAAGTGATCTATGAGACATTCAAGAATGAAGGGAATGTCCTTATCCCCTCTTTTGCCATTGAACGTACACAGGAGATATTATGTCTGCTTAAACAGATGTATGACAGAGGTGATCTCCCTGCATGTCAGATCTTTCTTGATTCACCTATGGCGATACGTGCAACAGAGATCTATAAACGATATCACGAAGAGCTAAGTAAGTGCTGTAACGATTTTTTGGAACGTGATGGCACTATTTTTGATTTTCCGTATCTGCATTATACACCCAAGGTAAAAGACTCCATAAAAATCAATGACGAAGATTCTCGGTGCATCATCATTGCTGGTGCAGGTATGTGTAGCGGTGGCCGTATACTCCAACACTTTAAACATCGTCTCTGGAATGAAAAGAATACACTTGTCTTTGTAGGGTATCAAGTAGAGGGTACACTGGGACGAAAACTTGTAGATGGTGCCAAAAAGATCAAAGTGTATGGTGAGGATATCATCGTCAAAGCAAAAGTATATACCATTAATGGATTTTCCGCACATGCAGATCAAAATGGCCTTATAACCTGGATGGAAAACTTCAAAAGATTGGATAAAATTTTTCTCGTTCATGGTGAAAGAGATAAACAGGAGATCTTCCAAAAAGAGATAGGGCGTCGTTTACACAAAAAAGCACATATCGTCAAATATGGAGAGACGATCGGGATATGATCTTCTCACTTTTAATAGAGCCCGCTGAATAATACTAAGTACACATTTAATGGTATCAATCTATGGGCATATACACCAATACATCCGTTGGTGTTTCTCTTAAGATGAAAGAAGCCATACTGCCAAGCAATATATTAAAGCCTGCTGCACCTCGTGAACTGACAACTACAAGATCGTATGAATTCTTTTTTATATATTGTAGCAACACTTCTTTACTATTGAATTCCCCATCAATTACTTTTCCTTTTTTCACAGAAACCTCTTTCATAAACTCTTTTAAATTATTTTCTGCAGAAGCTTTTGTAGCTTCATTATACTCCTTGATATCGAGACTTTCCAAGGTGTAAGAACCTGCAGTGTAAATCCCTGTTGTATAAAATGCTTCATAAACATGAACTACCTTGATCTTTGCAGACGGACAAATACTTTTCGCAAACAAAATACTCTGTTTTGACTGCATTCCAAAATCCGTTGGAGCTAAAATATTTTTATATGGATCTTCTACTCTGTTCTTTACGATCAAAACCGGTAAATGACTTTGATGCACCACTTTTTGCGCTGTTGAACCCAAGAAACTTTTTCTTTTTTTAGCCTTTGTATGTGCCCCTATAACAATCATATCTGCTTTGAGTAATTTTGATTCATAGAGTATGATATCATCAGCATTACCTTCTTTTACAAGAATAAAACAAGATACTTCAATATTCAGGTTTAATTTTTTTATCTTTTTTTCTATCTTCTTTTTGATACCCTTTATATCAACTATTATCTCTTTTGAACTAAAATAGTCTGGTACAGAGAACCAGGGCGTTTGTATCGCTTGAACAACAAACAATTCAGCTTTATTCTCTTTTGCCAATATCAATGCTCTTTTTAAAACATTGTCTGATTTTGCAAAAATATCTATTCCAACCATGATTCTTTTTAGATTTTTCATAATATACCTACCTTTTTTCAAGATTCTTTTGTAACAAACAGACTACTTAGTATCCTTGATCTACAACTTTTTTTAATAGTACTCTTGCTACAAAAACCATATTCCTCAGCATGATCAAACTGCAACCTCTTTCCACTTTGCTCTTTGCTCTTTTCTTCTCTTTCATAATATCATATTTTAAGATAAAATATAATAAGAGTAGAAAATCTTAGAGATTCACAAATCTTCTTCCCGAATCAGGGCCATAGTGACATCAGTGAGGTGGAGATGCTCTATCTGCCACTTTTAAATAGGCTTGAAGCAGTATATAACAGAGTTGAATGATACTTTACAATCTTTGAACAACGCTATCCCTACCCAGATGATAGAGATCAAAATCATTGGCAATAAAAAGTCTACCTTTAAAACTATGCTTTATTTCATTATAGATCATCTCTACACCCATAGTACCATTCTTCTTGTAGCGAGGATTGATATGGGTAGCAATGAGGTTTTTAACGTGCTTTTCCTGAACTGTCATGCCAAGTTCTTTTGCCGTAGTATGCAAAACTTTTACCGGTAAGTTATCATATGCCTCTTGTGTATAGGTACACTCATGCACCAGTAGATCCAGATCATTCAGATATTTGTCCAAAACAGCCGGTTTGCTGTTATCACCGGCTATGATCAGTGATCTTCCGATAATCGGTTCAAGCATAAATGCTTTTGGCTCCAGCTTTTTTCCTCGAAAAGCAATACTTCTTCCCCTTTGCAATTCACCGTAAAGCGGAGATGGTTTCAGTCCTATTGCTCTTAATTTTTTTTCATTGAGCTTATTGCTTATGTCGTTCTCTTTGATATAAAAGGCAAAACTCTCTATAGAGTGGATAAGAGGTAAAACTTTTAATGAAAATTTATCAAATACAAAAATCTCTTCGGCTTTATATTCGATGACCTTCAGTCTATATCCCAGATGTTCCGGTGAAATGTCCAGAACACACTCCAAAAATGTTTTGATCCCTTTTGGACCGTATATGTTCAGAGGTCTCAGAGCTGCATCAAGCTTTTTTGAAGCCAATAGTCCCGGAAGTCCATAATAATGGTCTCCATGAAGATGGGTAATGAAAATAGTATCAAGCTTCCCGATGGAGAGTCTGCTTCGCATAATCTGATGCTGAGTTGCCTCACCACAGTCAAAAAGATACCACTTGTTATCCTGGTCTAATTCCAGTGCGAGTGCCGATACATTTCTCTCTTTGGTAGGTTTTCCGGCACTTGTTCCTAAAAATGTCAGTTGCAATGCCTCCTCCTTCCATTTACTTGATACGAAAATATTATATTATATTATACTGACAATATGAGTGAAAGAGAGTATAATGTATAAAAAAGGAGGATAAAATGACTCAAACAGCATGGTTAAGCAAAAAACTCAGCAGTGGAAAGATTCTGTGTCAAGCGTGTGCACAGTCCTGTAAACTTGAGGAAGGCGAATATGGAATCTGCGGTGTCAGAAAAGTTGAAGACGGCGAACTTAAATTGCTTGTGTACGGACTTGCCGCCGCGGTAAACATTGATCCTGTGGAGAAAAAGCCGATGTTCCATTTCCTGCCGGCAAGCAAAGCATTTTCACTGGGAACAGTGGGGTGCAACTTCTCCTGTAAGTTTTGTCAGAATTACGATATCTCCCAGTACCCCAAAGAACATGAGCATCATATCGTGGGTCAGGAACTTATGCCTGAACGCATTGTCGAACTTGCTATAGAGAACGGATGTAAATCGATCGCCTATACCTACAATGAACCGATCGTCTTTTTTGAGTACACCTACGATACTGCAAAACTGGCACACGAGAAAGGGCTGAAAAACATCTATGTCACCAGCGGATATGAGACCCGAAAGGCTATCGATCTGCTTGAGCCGTATATCGACGGGATGAATATTGATATCAAAGGCTTTACAGACGAGTTTTACAAGGAGATCTGCGGAGCAAGGCTTAAGCCGGTGCTGGAGTGTGTCAAATATGCCCATGAAAAAGGAATATGGATAGAGATTACGACACTGCTGATCCCAGGCAAAAATGACTCTGATGAAGAGATCAGGAATATCGCCAAATTTATTGCAGAGGTCGATCCATATATACCGTGGCATCTCTCTGCATTCTATCCAATGTATAAGATGCTCGATGTTCCCCCTACTCCGGGATCGACACTGCACAGAGCCTATAAGATAGGACAAGAGGAGGGACTGAAGTATCTTTATGTCGGTAATATCGATGACGAAGATTATGAATCAACCTATTGTCCGAAGTGTAGTAAAAAAGTGATCGGACGGAAAGGGCATATCGGACAATACGTTAGCAATGAACTTGATGATAATGGAATCTGTCCCTATTGTCACTACCCTCTTGAAGGGCTGTGGCACTAAGAGCATAAAGATCTGCAGCATTACAGATGGTCCCCTTTTCCATTTTTAGAGATACCCTTTATGTTGTTTGCTCATCATGTATCCATCCGGCACCAAACTTATAGCTAACATAACAGCATTTATATTCAGGTGTTCTCTCTATGTGCTGCCTTTTCCATACTCTTTTAAACCTGCTGCTCCACCAATAAGATAAGTGGAGGTCAATAACTAGTTTACTATGAATTTCTCAATTGCTTTACTGTACTCAGACCCGGATAACAAAAAGCCTTCATTATGTGAGCCCTGGATCTTTAAAAACTCTTTTGGTGCATTTGCAGCTTCAAAAATAGCTTCACCATGCGAAAAGGGTATGATCTCATCATCACTGCTATGGATCACCAAGACCGGTGATCTTACCTCTTTGATATACTTCCGTGTATCATATCTGAATCTTGAAAGCAGACGCACCGGCAAAAAGGGATAGATCTGAGCGCCCATATCTACAATGGAAGTAAACGAAGATTCTACGATCAATGCCCCGGGACTTTTTTCGGCTGCCAGTTTTGCAGCTATCGCACCGCCGATAGATCGTCCAAACACTGTAATCTGTGAAGCATCATAGTGCTCCTGTGTTATGAGATACTCCCATGCAGCCTCTGCATCCAGATATGTCCCACTCTCACCGGGCACTCCTTCACTCTTTCCATACCCCCTGTAATCAAATATAAATACACTAAGCCCTATTTCATGAAATATCCTGATCGACTCCATACGATCAGAGATATTGCCGGCATTTCCATGACAAAAAAGAAGTACACCTTTTGGATCATCAGCAGGGATAAACCAACCGTTCAGTCTATTTCCATCTTTTGATGAAAAAGTGACCTCTTTGTATAACATACCTGCCTGCATCGGTGTAACTGCAATGTCTTTATAAGGGAAATAGATAAAAGAGGATTGAACAAGGTAAAAATAGACCAATATAGCACCATATATGATCAGCCCTGAAAACAGTATAGATATGATCATATCTTTCAAAGCCATACCAGACCAGATAACAAATAGGTACTTATGATTTTTAACATTTTTTACTTTACTCCTTTGATAACTACAAATGAACCCTCTCCAAATCCATCTATAATCATTTCAGTTTCCTGCTGGGCAATAGTGTCTGTTTGATCTCAAAATTTCCAAATCCTGCATCTTTCAGATGCTCCAGTACCTCTCTCGTAGAAAAAAATGTGGCTGCTTGATAAAACTTGCTTTTCTCTTTGTTTTTTTGATACTCTTTGCCAAGCTGACTCTCTTTATCTACAAAACCTATAACAATAAAACCATCTTTTTTCAACACACGATACGCCTCTTTGAAAGCTTTTTGGATATCATCGACAAAACAGATGGTTGTCACCATCAATACAAAATCAAAACGCGCATCTGTAAATGGCAATGCCTCCGCTACACCCTTGATGACTTCTATCCCCAGGCTCCTGGCTTTTCTTGCCATCTTATCAGAAGGTTCAATTCCTGTTTTGATCCCCAAAGGTGCAGCAAACCTACCTGAACCCACCCCTACTTCCAAACCGTTTCTGCCTGAGTGTATAAATACTTTGATGGCTTCAAGTTCAAGCCTGTATTTCTCTTCATTCCTCTCAAACCACTCATCATATGCTTCACTAAAAGACTCAAACGGTTCAATTTTTGGCATTCTTTATCCTTGTTATAAAATCTTTTACTATCTTCTCATGATCAAATAGAAGTTTTTCCATCGGTATCTCATCGACAGGATAGACAAAACACTTTTTTTGCATCATCAGCTGCTTTTGGTTCGCCATAGGCTTTGCAGATATAGACTGCATGTTTGCTGACTTTTTCATACTCTCTTGCTTTTAAACCGATATCATCAAATCTTAAAATTTCGCTAAGGAAGGACATGCCTTGCTGCACTCAGAAAAGAATCCATCCACCAATAGATATCATAAGACCGAATATTTTCTTGAAGTTTCCGCATTCGCTTCTTTTTTTTCTTTTTGCTCATAAAGAAAGCCTCTTTCATTACCCCTACCAGAGATTTTGTATCAAAAGGGTTAACCAGAAGTGCTCCACACTTTAGTTGATGCATAGCACCGGCAAACTCGCTGAGTATCAGTACTCCATTTTCATCACTCTTGGAGGCGCAATACTCCTTGGCCACCAAATTCATACCATCTTTTAGCGGGGTTACGAGGGCAATTTCGCAAGCTTGGTAGTAAACCAGAAGCTCCTCCCTGCTTAATATGCGGTAGCGATATTGAACAGGTATCCAGCCCGGCTGACTGAAGCAGCCGTTGATCTGCCCGACCAACTGTTCTATCTCGCTTTTTAGCTCCGAATACTGTGGTATATCTACCCTGCTGGGTACCAAAACCTGTATAAGCTTAATTCTCCCTCTGAGTTCCGGATTCTCTTCCAGAAGCATCTGGTAAGCTTTTAACTTTTGAGGGATGCCTTTGGTATAATCCAGGCGGTCTACCCCAAGCATAAGCACTTGATCCCGGTAGGTCTCCTTTAGCTCTTTGGACTTTTTGAACACTTTTTCCCTTTTTGCACCGTCAGAGAATTCATTATAGTCGATACTGATCGCAAAGGATCCGACACTGATCTCTCTTGAGCCGACCATAAACTTATAGATACTCTCCGATTCCACTTCTGTCTGTTTTAAATCAGTCAGCTTATATACGGCATCGATAAAGTTCTTTTTATCCTGTTCAGTCTGAAAGCCTATAAGGTCATATTCAAGCAATGCATCAAGGAGTTCTTGTTTATTTGGCATTCTCATAAATGTTTCCAGCGGAGGAAAGGGGATATGGAGAAAATGGGCAATACAGTTAGTCGTCCCCATCTCTCTCAGATATTTGGCAACTTTGATAAGATGATAGTCCTGGATCCATACAAAATCACTTTCATGTAGATTTTCAAAGACTGTATCGGCGAATTTTTTATTTACCTCATCATAGGCTGTATAAAATTCCGGTGCAAAAACACAATAGCTGGAAAAATTATGAAAAAGTGGCCAGAGGACTTCATTTGCGTACCCTTTATAATATAGATTATAATTTGCAATACTAAGTTCAACCGGTATGAGATCATAGCCCACCTCTTTTGTCTTGTTTCTGAGAAGTTCTTTTGTGTCGATCCCCTCCTCTTTGTAGTCACCCGCCCATCCTATCCAGAGCCCTTCCCGTTTTTTCAATATCGGATTCATAGCTGTCACCAAGCCTCCAACCGCCGGCTTGAATTTGTTTTTCCCCATTTCGGTCTTTTTTATTACCACAGGCAGCCGGTTGGAGACTACAATCAGACGACCATCAAATAACTTTTTACTGCTCATACAGTTCCCTTCTGTTCATGTATCAATACTCTATCTCTTTGGTCTCTCCGGCATTCAGTACAAAAATTCTGCCTTTGACCTCTATCTTGATCGATTTCATTCCGGAAGGAAGTGCATGGATGCACAATTTATGTGAGCCGATCTCTAGATCAAGCGACAGCCCACGATAATATAAATGCAGCTTTATCTTCTTGAGTTCCTCCGGGAGTAGCGGATTGAGTATGAGTGTATCCTCTCTGGCTTCCAATCCGGTGTAGCATCTCTGGACAATATCAGAGCATCCGGCCATTGCACCCAGATGAATTCCTTCAGGGGTAGTTCCTCCCTGGATATCAGAAATATCAACTTTTAATGCTTCTGTAAACTCTATCCATGAAACATCTCTGTTCAATCGTGCACATACCCATGAGTGAATAACTCTGCTCAAAGACGAACCGTTGGAGGTACGCTCGGTATAATATTTGATATTTTTAGATATAGTCTCAGACTCAAAGCTGTAGCCAAGCTGTCCAAAGAGGCCTGTCAGCTCTTCCACGGAAAAGAGATAGAACAGCATCAGTACATCAGCCTGTTTAGATGCCTTGTAACGGTTGGCAGTATCCTCTTCCGCTTCCAATATCCTATCCAGACGCTGAATATTTTTATATTTTTCTCTATACTTCTTCCAGTCAAGCTCCTCTAGATCCTCATAGCCTTCAAACTGACTGATGATCCCATCACTATGAAACACTATTCGCATTTTGCGACTGATCTCTTCCCATCTCTGCGTTTCTGCCTTTTGGACTTGAAGTTTCTCATACAGTTCGCCATATCGCTCCTCAGAGAGCAACTCCGGCAGCTGCAGCGCCTTGTTGATGACAAAAACTGCCATGATATTAGTGTAGGCATTATTATTTACACCCGGTGCTTCAATCTCGGGGTAGCCGTCATGATACTCATCAGGACCCATTACCCTCAAAATCTCATACCTGTCCAAATCCTTATTATATGTTGCTATGCTGCTCCAGAAACGGGCAATTTCGAGTATCATCTCTGCTCCGTAAAAGGAGAGAAACTCCAAATCACCTGTAACCTGATAGTACTGCCAAATGTTGTAGACAATTGCCGAATTGATATGGCGCTGCAAGTGAGAGTTATCTGCTATCCATCGCCCGGATCTGGGATTGAAATGTATCAGTTGACTCTCCTCTTTGCCGTTACTTCCACTCTGCCATGGGTATATAGCTCCCTTGTAGCCAAGTGACATGGCAGCACGCTTGGCTTCTGTAAGGCGACGATAGCGATAGAGGATCAGACTTCTTGTGATTTGGGGGAGACGGTAATTTAGAAATGGAAAGATGATCAGCTCATCCCAGAAGATATGTCCCCTGTAGGCCTCCCCGTGCCAACCCCTTGCCGGCATCCCTGCATCCAGATCGACGGTATGTTTGGATGCGGTTTGAAGCAAATGGAAAGCATAGAGTCGAAGGATTCTCTGAGCATAATAGTTCTCCTTTGGATCCTCCAGTTCAAGCTCTATCTCAAATCGGTGCCATATCCGTTTCCACTCAAGTGCGTGTGTCTGCAGCAGAGTGGAAAATCGGCCGACATCCGCAACCTTAAGCTTTGCCTCCAGGGCACATTCGGAAATAGCATGATCCCTTGCGGTGAAGAGAGAGACGACTTTTTCTATAACCAGTCTCTCACCCTTTGAAAGCTCTGTCACAAAGTGCTGAGCAATACTGCTGTGATCTTTAGATACTGTTTTTTCAAATGTTATCGGCTCTTTGTTTCGATAGAGTATAACTCTGGCTGCAAGGGCAACCACAAGTTTTGACTGACTTGTTTGAATCTCTAAAAGAGTGGTCTTTTCATCAATCTCTTTTGTCTCTAAAATTTTCAAATGTCGGTTGTTCAGTCCCTTGTAGCGCTCCACCCCGTCATTTTTAATATCTCCATCCAAAGTTGATCTCACTTCCAGCCTCCCAGACCAGTTCACAGGATCAACTATCATCTCCAGCGCAGCCAAATGCCTCTGCTCTATATGAACCAGTCGCCTCTCCAGCATTCTGGTCTCCCTGCCTTCTTTGTCTATGAAACGGATAATACGATGAAGTATCCCATTTTTTATATCCAACTCCTGGCGATAAAAACGTATTTCTACCTGGCTTAGATCAAACCAATCCCCATCCTCGATTCTAAAATTGAGCAGAAGCCAGTTGGGCATATTAGCCAGGCTTTCATTTTTAACCACTTTTCCGGCTATCTCGGTTTTTAGCCGATTATACCCCCCGGCCAGATATGTTCCCGGGTAATGGATATTGTTTGCAGAAAAATTAGCCATTGCTCCCCGGGTAGCGAAGTAGCCGTTTCCAAGTGTACAGAGTGTTTCTCGAAGTTTTTCTTCATGAGGAGAAAAGCCTTCATACACCAGAGACCATGTATCTCCTTCCTGTATCGCAAAGGCGAGCCAGTTCAGGAAGATAGAAACATCATCCACATCACCCAAGCGGTAATGAGCTTCTGTCTTTCTGGGCTCATCACCGACCACTATTCCTATGCCGCAGACTTTAATGGCCTCAAATGCATCTTCATCGGTTATATCATCTCCCAGATAGAAGATCGCAGTATCTTTTTTTGTAATTTCAAGCATATCCATAAGCCATTCGATGGCTTTACCCTTGTTCCAGTCAATATCGGGCTGAAGTTCGTAGATCTTTTTACCGTACGTTTTACGAAGTTTGGGATTATCTTTAACGGCTTCATTGGCGGCAGTTTCAACCAGATGGATATCTTTATCGGGTACATTTCTATAATGCAGTGCGATACTGAATCTCTTTCGCTCTACCAGTGCACCTTCAACTGAAGCAAGTGTGCGCCTTAGACTCTCTTCCAGTTCATCCAGAACAGGAATAAAATCCAGGGCTTTTTCATATTCCATCTTTACGCCGGGGCCCTCTATCTCAAAGCCATGGCTTCCCGCATAGTATACTCCATCGATGGCTACTCTTTTTCTTACATCTTCCAATCCCCTGCCGCTGATCACACCTACTGTACACCGGTTGGTCAGCTTCATCAGGGTTTCTCGCATCTCTTCACTGAGCCATGCATCCTGCGGGTGTGGGACGATAGGGGTCAGACTGCCGTCGTAATCCAGCAGCAGTATGATATCTTTATCTTTTATGTTGTCATAGATCCGCTCTTTTGATTCAATTAGCATAGGAAGGTCGGTGATCTTGACTTCGACCGTGATCTCTGAAAGATCCTTGACTATCCACTGGGCACCTGAGATCTTGAGTTCTTCCTCCTGATCTTTTCTATCAACTCCCACTACTATGCCAAAGCCCCCGTTCCTTCCCGCCTGCACACCGGCGATGGAGTCTTCTACTACTACACAGCGCCTGGGATCGACTTCAAGCCGCCTGGCTGCTTCTAAAAAGGTGTCCGGATGGGGCTTTCCTGGAAGCTCAAGAGCCTGTGCATCGATCCCATCTATCTTAACATCAAAAAGATGGGATATGTTTGCATTTTCAAGAATAGTTGAGCAGTTTTTGCTCGAAGATACCACAGCTATTTTGAAGCCCCTGCTTTTTAGATATTCGATCAACTCGATACTGGAGTGATATACCTCAACACCTTTTTTTATTAATTGCTGAAAGATCTGATTTTTTTGGTTTCCTATTGCATAAACTGTCTCCACACCCGGCAGATTTTCGGGTTCTCCTTCAGGCAGTTTGATGTCTCGTGAAGCAATAAAACTTTTAACACCCTCATAGCGTGGTTTTCCATCAACGAACCTGAGATAATCCCTGTCCAGATCAAAAGGCTCAAAGGATTTTCCTTTGTGATACTTTTCCAAAAAGTCATCAAATGTCTTTTTCCATGCGCGTGCATGAAGTTTTGCACTCTGGGTGATAACGCCATCAAGATCAAAAATCACCGCATCATATTCTGATTTTAAAAGAGCAAACCTGTATTTTTCTTTTTTGTAATCCATAATAATGTATACATAGTATCATAATATATGCAGTTTTCCAAAATTTTACAAATTGTAGCAGGAGACTGAAGTACTTTTAATGTCTGCAATACAGATGATGAAGACCATGAATCAACCTGCTGTCTGTCCGAAATGCAGCAAAAGAGTGATCGACAGACAAGGATATATCGGCCAATATGTCATTAATGAGCTTGATGATAATGGTGTCTATCCTTATTGTCACTACCCTTTTGAAGAGCTGTGGCACGAAAAGTACAAAAAATATCAACCTCTCTTTCCAATCATGCCAAATGGAATGGATATTGGTTTTCTGTTTTGGCAGTATGATTGTGACAGCAATATTTTCCACCATTTCAATCAGTAACAAATAGATTGCAATATGAAACAAAAGATCATTTTCAAATCCAAGCAGCACCACAACACCGGCACTCATCAATACAAATGGAACAATAAAATATATTTTAGAAAAGGGGATATGAGATAGCAGATATTTCTCTGCTTGACACTAGCATATTAAATTACTTTTTAAACCAATTAAGAGGGATATATACCTCTCAATGGTAAAAGATTACTTGATCTTGATCTTTTTCGTCTCTTTTTTGCTTTTTTCCATCTTCGGTATCACTACCTCAAGTACACCATCCTGCAAATTTGCTTCGATGTTTTCAATATCTGTATTTTCAGGAAGCGTAAAGCTTCTTTGAAACTTACCGTAAGAGCTCTCCATCTTGTAGTAATCTTTCTTTTTGACCTCTTTTTTGGTTTTTCTCTCACCAGAAATGGTCAAAACATTATCTTTAATATCTACATGGATATCATCTTTTTTGACTCCCGGCAGATCCACCTCTATATGATAGGCATACTCACCTTCTCTCGTATTGACAGAAGGTGAAAAGCCAGAAACGTTTGAAAGCTCCGCGATATCCGGCAACTTTAATACTGTCATCAATCTCTCTTCCAGATCTCTGAAATCTCTCATTGGATCAAATTTTGCTAATAACATGATTATCTCCTTTACTTAATAATTCTGCTACGAAATATTATATCGAGTTTAGTCTATTATTGTCAAATATTATATGTGTAGATAACTAAACTTATAGTATTATTATCACAGCAGGTAAATACCTGTAATTTTAAAAGAATAAAAGAGTCAGAATGTTTTCGCCCATACTCTGCGGAGATGGCCTCCGACAACTATACGCTATAATCCCTATATAAAAGAATAGAACACTTGTAAGAAAAAATCGTTGTCTGGTACCAACATTGAAGAAACAAATTTTTGGGAGAAAGAGAATATGAGAGCTTTGATTATCAGTGCAGATCTTTTTGAAGACTCTGAGTTGAAAATACCCTATCAATGTCTTCGAGAACTAGGTCTAAGCGTGGAGATCGCTTCTTTGAAAAAAGGTGCTATTATCGGGAAGCATGGATTTAATATATATGCTACTATGACACTGGATGAAGTAGATCCAAAGAGGTATGATATACTCATTCTCCCCGGAGGAAAAGCACCTTCTGTGATACGTAAAGAACCAAAGGCATTGGAGATCGCCCGATACTTTTTTAAGCAGAACAAACCGGTAGCTGCCATATGTCATGGTCCGCAGATACTGATCTCTGCCGGTCTGCTGGAAGGAAGAGTTGTTACAGGCTATAAGAGCATTGCAAAAGAGTTAAAAAATGCCGGTGCTACATATAAGGATGAGGAAGTGGTAGTAGATAAAAACCTGATCACTTCCAGACAGCCTTCAGATCTGAAGGCTTTTATAGAAGAGATCAAACAGGCTTTACATATGTAGGGAGAGGGAGAGAAAAATCGGTACGGCAACAAGAGGGACATTTTTCAACCCGGATTATGCAACAGGATTGCACAATTCGGGTTTAATAAATCCATCTATCTGGAAGAGTTGGATAAAATAAAGTACAGGTGCCCCCTATTTAAAACCGCAACCACACTCATATTTTTCGGGTGGATCGTTGCTTATCAAGAAGAGGATATTATGAGTCTAGAAGATAAAGAAGTGGTGCGATCAAAAGCAGTTGTCAAAGAACGGTTCCACCTCAAAGAGGCATTTTGTAACAAGATCCTTTCTAAAAAGGCTGAGTTCGGTTTCGGCGGTTTTGGTGAGGCAACCTATTATCGTACATACAGCCGGATCAAACCCGATGGTACACAGGAGCACTGGCCGGATACTGTCATTCGGGTGATCAATGGAGTGATGTCAATTCGTAAAAACCATTATGTCTTGAACCGTCTCTCCTGGGATGAAACAAAATGGCAGCTCTATGCCAAAAAACTTGCGATGACTATGTTCGATATGAAGTGGCTGCCACCGGGGCGTGGTCTGTGGATCATGGGTACAGAGTATGTTTATGAGCGCGGAGGTGCAGCATTAAACAACTGCGGTGCTGTGGATACAACAGATCTCTCCCTTGCGGCGGACTGGACTATGGATATGCTGATGTGTGGAGTCGGAGTCGGCTTCAACACAGTATGGAAAGGTGAAAATGTTGCCATACCGGACAAATCAAGACCGGTTCCCTATGTCATTCCGGACAGTAAAGAGGGGTGGGTGGCCTCGGTACGACTGCTGATCGATAGCTATACAAAAGGGGGTGCCTGGTTTGAGTTTGACTATAGCAAGATCCGTCCTGAGGGCTCTCCTATTCATGGTTTTGGCGGTACGGCATCAGGTCCGGCCCCATTGAAAGAACTGCATGAGCGTACTGAGAACTATCTGGACAGTTATTGTAAGGGAGAGATCGATCAGACGCGTTGTGTCGTTGATGTAATGAATGCGATCGGTGCCTGTATTGTGGCAGGAAATGTGCGAAGAAGTGCCGAGATATCACTGGGTTCCGTGGATGACATGACTTTTCTTGAACTTAAAGATTATACAAAAAATCCCGAACGTGCCGAAATCGGCTGGATGTCAAACAATACCGTTGTATTGGAAAAAAAGGAGGATTTTGAAAAATTGCCGATGATCGCAAAACATATACGCGATAACGGAGAGCCTGGCATAATGAACCTGATCAATGTACAAAAATATGCCCGTTACGGTGAGCAGTCGGAAGATCGGGCTTGGCTGACAAATCCCTGCTCCGAAATTCCCCTGGAGAGTTTTGAGCTCTGTAATCTGGCTGAAGTTTTTCCGGCACGCTGCACCAAGGAAGAAGAGTTTTACGAAGCATTGGAGTTTGCTACTTTTTACGCTTCAACCGTTGCACTGCTGCCGACACACCGTCCGGAAACAAATACGATCATAGTGCGCAACCGCCGTATCGGTGTCAGTCTTTCGGGTGCTGCTGATATACTCGATGAATTGGGTGCAACAGAACTGACGCGAAGATTGCGAAAGGGGTATAAACTTGTACGTGCCGTCAATCATGAACTTGCGGCAGAAGCAGGCGTTCCTGCATCGGTAAGAGTAACGACGGTCAAACCCTCAGGTACTATCAGTCAGTTGGTCGGTGTTAGTTCAGGTATGCATTTTCCGACATTCCAGTATGCGATCCGCCGAATGCGCGTCGGCAATACATCCCGTATCTGCGAGCTACTCAAAGCGGCAGGTATCCCGTATGAAGATGATCGATACAGCGCAAATACAACTGTTTTTGAGTTTCCGATCGATCAGGGAAAAACAAGAAAAGCAACCTCTGTTTCAGCATGGGAACAGTTTTCATTTCTGGCAATGCTGCAGCGCGAATGGAGTGACAATATGGTCAGCTGTACCATCTATTTTGACCCGAAAACCGAGGGTGCGCAGATTGAAAATATGCTGGCACTGTTCGCACCGGTCATCAAGTCGGTCTCCATGCTGCCACACACTGATACCGGTGCCTATGTGCAGATGCCCTATGAGGGGATTTCCAAAGAGGAATATGAAGCACGTCTGACCAGGATGCCGTCGATCGACTGGAGTGATTTTGGCGTCAGTAACGGTATAGAGAGTCGTTTTTGCACGAATGATTCGTGCGAACTGTAAAAAGAGAAGGAGTATTGTTGTCATTTTTCAAATATAAAGCAAAGGGTGTACCTCACCCTTTATCTTTAGAGTGAGCTGTTAGAACTTGGAGGACATGGTCAACTACTCTTTTACCATCCCCTTCATAAACTGCTGAAGATCTGTCGGGAACGGGAAGACCACTGTATTGGTTTTATCATTGGAAATATCACTCAACGTCTGTAGATAACGCAACTGGATTCCCTGGGGGTTTTGGCTCAGTACGTTAGCCGCTGCAAGAAGGTTCTCGCTTGCTTCGAGCTCTCCTTTAGAGTTAATCACTTTGGCACGACGTTCCCGTTCTGCTTCTGCTTGTTTGGCAATGGCACGTACCATACTCTCATCAAGATCAATATGCTTGATCTCGACATTAGAGATCTTAATTCCCCAGGTATCCGTCTGTTTGTCCAGTATCTGCTGAATATCAGTGTTCAGCCGCTCACGTTCTGCCAGCATCTCATCCAGTTCATGTCCACCCAAAACAGAACGCAGGGTCGTCTGGGCAAGCTGACTTGTAGCATCATAAAAATCCTCCACCTGGATAATTGCTTTTTCAGGATCAATCACCCGAAAATACACAACAGCATTGACATGCACAGAAACATTATCGTGCGAGATGACATCCTGTGTCGGCACATCCAGAACAATGGTACGCAGATCGACTCGTACCATCTGTTGGATATACGGGAACAAAATGATCAGTCCCGGACCTTTCACTCCGGTAAAACGGCCAAGAGTAAAGATCACTCCACGCTGGTATTCACGTAAAATACGTATGGCAAATGCCAGGATAACAAGCACTATCACCGCGATATAAAGGGTTGTCATTGGTATAACAGGTAACATAATTTACTCCTTGATTGGATTCACATGCAGTATCAATCCGGACAGACTCTCTACACGTACATTCTGACCAACTTCAAGTACACTATCCGACGTTGCATACCATATCTCGCTATGACAGCGGACACGGTACCCTTCTTTCGTCGATTCAAGTACTTTGGCAGTGGCACCTACCATCTCATCCATACCGGTTACTATTTTTACAGATCTGGAGTGCAGAAGAAACCGTAAAACAAAAATAAAAAATCCCAAACTGACCAGAGAGAAAGCAATGATCAGAGGTATGGACACCCCGCTGCCGAGAGTCTGCGCATCGAACAGCAGCAGTGATCCAAAGGCAAAAGCAACAACCCCGCCAATACCTAAAATACCAAATCCGACGATAAAAACTTCTGCCACCATAAAAGCTATGCCCAGAAGGATCAGCAACAATCCCGCATAATTAAAAGGGATCATATTCAATGCATAAAGTGCGATCACACCTGAGATCACCCCGATCACACCGGGAAATATCCCACCGGGGTTCATTAACTCGAAAAAGATACCGTAGATGGCTATAAGCAGAAGTATATAGGCAATATTGGGGTTGGTAATGATGGATAGAAACTGGGTTTTCCAATCAGCTTCAAAGGTCTGTATCACCGCACCTTCTGTTTGCAGTATGATACTCTTACCGGAAACAGTAACGCTTCTACCTTCAAGTTTACTCAACAGCTCATTGGTATCCTCAGCCATCAGGTCGATGACACCATAGCGCAGAGCATCTTTGGCAGAGATACTTTTGGCCTCTTTCACAGCATCTATAGCCCAAGAGATATTACGCTCATTCAGTTCAGCCAGACTTTTGATATAAGCTATAGCATCATTGATCACTTTTTTCTCAAGAGCAGAAGGGCTGCTGGTGTTTGAATCTGTGATCTTCGGTATGGGCATCAGACTGACTGGAGTAGCAGCACCAAGATTTGTTCCAGGCGCCATGGCTGCCACATGAGCAGCATAAAGAAGATAGGTTCCGGCACTTGCAGCGCGTGCACCTTTTGGAGAGACATAGATGATGACAGGAAGAGTACTGTTTGTAATCACCTGTATCATCTCTCGCATAGAGGTAGAGAGACCTCCTGAAGTATCCAATTCGATCAGTATCATCTGGGCATTTTGATGCACTGCAGCAGCCATCCCTTCTTTAAGATAGTTACTGCTGGCAGGACCGATAGTACCTTTTATCTCTAATTTTATGATTGTAGAAGCAGTAGCGAAAAGCGATAAGGCTATCAAAAGTACTAAAAAGAGTAATCGTTTCATCTCATTCACCCATAATCCAATCTTAAAGATAATTATAATTCATAGTATCCAATAAGTATAAGAAAAGTCAAGTGATGAAGAGATATTAATTTTTCTTAACAAAGTAGAACAGATATCTATATCACAGAGTGTTCATCTCAACATTATCAAAATCTGTCACATAATATCGCTTATACGCTACCTTTTGTTCCAGTGCTTCGATCAACGCCGTACAAAAATCTTCATTTTCAAGCTTGCCTGCGACATTAAGACCACCCGGACTGAATATATTGACTTCCAGTAATTTATCCTCCACGATATCAAGTCCTGCAAGAAATATCCCGTCTTGTATCAATTTGGGTTTGACTATCTCTGAGAGTTCCAGAATCTTATCCGTTATTTTTATCGGTTCCGGATGGCCTCCTGCATGGAGATTGCTTCGGATACCTTTTTTGCTGCTGATCCTTTGGATCGCTGCATATTTGCCATTGACCTCAAACGGTTTGCCATTGACCATAAAAAGACGTATATCACCTTTGGAAGCGGGCTCAAAAAACTCCTGAGCGATCACATAACCGTCTCTCATCACTGCCTCAGTCATCTGTTGAATGTTACCCTCATCTTCGGGCTGGACCAAAAAGACATTTCTGCCTCCCGATCCCAAAAGCGGTTTGATGATGATTTTTTTATTATTTTGGCGATAAAACCCAAGTATATCCTGATAGTTTTTTGTGATCAGAGTTTTTAATCTTATATCTTTTGGAAATTGCTGAAAATACATTTTGTTGATCGCTTTTTTGAGTCCTCCGGGATCATTTAGGACAATCACACCATGATCTGCTGCAACAGAACCAAAAACCAAAGATGCATGTTGCGCCCATGGCTTGTCAAAATCCGCTGCCGGATCATTTCGAAGCATTAACACATCCAGATCTTCTACTGTTATACGCTCTTTTTTTGCATCTTTGCTCACGATATGACACATATACTCCTCAGTGTCTTTAAATCTCTTTTTTGAAGCGCTGACCGCATGGGCATGTATTGTATCGTTCGGGTCATAAGCAAAATCAGCCACACCCATCAGCCAGACTTCATGTCCCATATGCAAAGCCGAAACTACCAGATTAATCGTAGTACTTGGCAATGTTTCATTCATCACGTCATTGAGTACAAATCCAATTCTCATCTCATCTCCTCATTAATAATATCCAATATACCAAAACCGTTTTTTATCTTTTCCAAACGCTTCAGTGCCTCATCATCTTTCAGATACCTGGGTGACAAAGGCGGCTCGTGCAACACCTTTCGATAAAGCAGCTCCTGCACGATAGGGATATGGTTTGCCGCGATCTTGCCGACAAATAACAGATCAAGCTTCCCGCCCTCTTTGATATAGTCAAATATCTGCAAGAGACCTCTCAGGTATACAGCATCTTTTGTCAAGCCTCCGCCACGAAATACTCTGATTGTGATACTAAAAGCAGTTTTTGGCAGAAATCCATACTCCTCTTTGAGCAGATGAAAAGTATCGACAAATGTAGCTCCATGGATCATTGCGTTGACCGCGATCACCCTTCCTGCCAATACCTTGATCCTATATATATTTAATCCACCGCATAGATACTCTGAGAGTACAGCAATACCCTCTTGCATCTCATCATACCCCCGAAGCCCTGTATGAAGCTGTTTAAAAGGTTGTGAAAAACCGTTGAAATAAGTCAGGACATGGGTTCCGATCTCATGATGGATCAGTGCTTCTACACGATCTTTGGGAAAATTAGACCACCTGTATATCAGAAAGTTTCCGCTACTTACCATCGCACCGGATGCAATATCATCACGGATCTCAACTTTTGCATCAACACTCGGATAGATCTGCTTATAGTAGGATATCTCCTTTTTGGCTGCTCTTGCAAAGGTCACTGCATCTACCATCTCTTTGACACGCTCTTTTGGCTGCAGTTGCGAAATGGCGGTTAAAATATCTTTTGCGGTCTCCAACAACTCCCTCTCAACATCTCCGTATATCTGTATACTTCCATGAAGAAAATTTGAAGTTCCCCTGTCATTCAGCATCGTTAGTTTTCTGTCTATCTCATCCCTTTTTTGCATAAAGATCTCAGTAAGTACAGGATCTTCGATCTCCTCTATCGGGATCTTAAAAAGTGCTCTTTTGACCAATGAGGGATCAAATGGTCTGGGACGATAACAGAAAAGAGGTATCTCTTTAAAATCGGTCGATTGAAACTCTTTCCATGCTTCATTACTGTTTACCGGACTCACTTGAAGCAAAAAATCAAAACTGTCTTCTATCTTTGCCATCGCATCATCGATTTTGTACACTACCTTGGTCACACCTTTACGTCCAAGTTCCCGATAATCAGAAGTTACAGCAGCCGTATGTTTTCTGACAAAGGTGAAAAAAGTTTTTTTCAGTGCTTTAGAAATGCCTTTTTGAAGTTTAGAGAGTTCAAAAGGATAAAGTACCACCCCCTCCCAGTCCTGATAGATCGGCTTGACTGCCAACCCAAGCATATAACTGCTTGTCCCACTTAAACTCCTGATATCAATAATGGGCTGCATGCCCTGTGGTGCTATGACTATACTGTTTTTTATACGGACATCTGCTCTGATGTGATCAATTTTTACTCTTGAGAGTCCATTTTTCATAGTCTCGATCACAGGTGTCAATAATCCCCGTTTTTTTGAAACAATCATAAATGCTTCTGTGATGTTTTCCACAGAGAGCACATCTTCTTCTTTCGGGGAACACATTGACCAAACCTCGATCAATAAAAAAGCACCGCACTCTTCACTGATAGTTTTGGCGATCGCTTCAACCAATTTACCCAGACCGCTATCCGTTAATGCCTCCTCTGCGATGATGTAAGATGCCTCCGACAGAACCAACTTCTGTGTTCCGACATCCGCTCTGTCCGTTGGCAACCTATAGAGGCACAAAAACGGCAATTGACGATCGATATGCACCCTGCCCCATCCCGGCAGATCCATCCTGACAGGTTTGTTTTTTCTTATCTTTTCGCAAACACTTTGAATAAAATCATCCGTAATTATCATATTATTCTCCATCACTTCTCTCTTTCAGCTTATGTAGCTCTTTATTGATCACCGGCAGAATGGTTTTAAGCATCTTTGTAATCTCTTCGATTTGATCCGGATCTGCTTCTCCACTCCATTCATCCATAAAAAACTTTTTAAACTCTATAGATAAAACACATGCATTTGGATAAAAATTTTCATGTATCCACTGGGCAAAATATCCTCCACAGAACTTTACATTTTCACGAACATCAAGATGTCTACCCTGATAGTCATACTCTCTCATCTCTTCTATTACACTCTCTATCAAATGGCACCATTTTTCAGGATTTTTCAGCGTTTTGGTTCCAATATTGATCTCAGGATTGAACAGAGGATCAGCATATGGTGCATTGGGTCCTGATCTTCTGTGGTTATATGAATGAATATCCAGCACAACAACACATCCATATTCTTTGATAATATTGCTAAAATAGGTTTTTAACTCTTTATAAAAGAGATCATAGGAGGATAGAGATTTTTTTATCTCCGATTTAGAGAGTGCAGTATGCCATATATGTAAACCCCAGGCATCTTCAGGTTCTTTGTAGACAGATTTATCTCTGGGTCTGTTAAAATCGACTTCAAATCTGGTATGAGTATCTACAACTCGATTCTTGGCAATTTGCGTAAAGGTATCAGTAAAAGGATCTTCTTCTCTTAATCTTTGCAATTCGTCAAGAGCCATATTCTCTTCCATCCCAGCTCTTAACTCATGACCGCAATGCAAGGCTGTAGCTACTATTGGAGAGTGATCAGTCTCTATTAGCCAAAATGACCGTTTCATCTCGTCTCCTTCTTCTACCATTATACCCTAATATAAAACCATAAATTTCAAAGTCAATAGATGCAAAATCGATCTAATAATCTTTATAAGCACCTCTAATCTTGCATCATTCTCACACTTTCAGGTTTGGCCGATGTGGATGCTGCAGCACTCTCTTTCAGGACTGGTTACGGATCAAGAACTTTCTCAAAAGATTTCGGTCAATGGTATTGCAATCACCACAGTTTCCAAGGATCATCCATAGGATAAATGATAAAAAAGGTTGGAAGCAGATATTTTTTCTGATGACTCTTGGAATACTGAACGAAGGGCTGCAAGTCAATAAAATGTACTTAAGTTATATAGTGCTGCAGAGCAGGCAGAAGAGAGTAAATAAAATTCAGTGAGAGGATGATATCCCGATCCTCACACTTTTAATGAAACCCTCTTGGTACCTCAATTGTTCAGAGGGTTCAATAGTATTAATCTATGGCACATACACCAATACATCTGTTGGTGTTTCTCTCAAGATGTAAGAAGACATACTTCCAAGCAATATATTAAAGCCTGCTGTACCTCGTGAACCAACAACCACAAGATCATATGAATTCTTTTTTATATATTGAAGCAGCACTTCTTTGCTATCGGTTTCTCCATCAATTACTTTTCCTTTGTTTACAGAAACATCATTCATTAACTCTTTTAAATCTTTTTTGGCACACGCTTTTGCAACATCGTTATACTGTCGAAGATCACGACCTACTGCATAGTAAGGACCATCCATATAAATCGTTTCAGAAATATGGACTATTTCAATTTTTGAAGCAGGAAAAATATTTTTTGCAAACAAAATACTCTGTTTTGACTGCATTTGAAAGTCTGTTGGAGCCAAAATATTTTTATATGAATGTTTAACACTGTTTTTAACAACCAAAACCGGTAAATGACTTTTGTGCGCCACTTTTTGTGCTGTTGAGCCCAAGAAATTTTTTCTTTTTTTAGCCTTTGTATGAGCCCCTATAACAATCATATCTGCTTTGAGCAATTTTGATTCATAGAGTATGATATCATCAGCACTACCTTCTTTTACAAGAACAAAACAAGGCACTTTGGTATCGGAGTTCAATCTTTTTATCTTTTTTTCTATCTTCTTTTTGATACCTTCTTTGTCAATTACTATCTCTTTTGAACCAAAATAACTTGGTATAGATAACCAAGGTGTTTGTACAGCATGAACAATAAATAACTCAGCTTTGTTCTGCTTTGCCAGCATTAATGCTCTTTTTAAAATATTGTTTGATTTTGCAAAAATATCTATACCTACAATCATTCTTTTTAGCTTTTTCATCATATATACCTACCCTTTTATCAAAAATTTAAGGTCACTACTTTTCAGTACCCCACTATATTCTACTCCTAAAAAGTTAATGGAAGAACGTATTAGCTTAATGAAAATATCAAATAAAGGGTGTAGAATAAAAGAATCGATATACCGATATTACAGAATTGGAGTGGAAGCCAACCCTGAAAGGTATAATGTCAAATAGTCATAGTAAAGAGGTTTGTAATGCATTTCCATACAAAAAATATTGATGAAGCACTCTCCATTCTGGAAACAAGTACCTCTGGCTTAAAAAGTGAAGAAGCTTTTAGCAGACAGAAGCAATACGGGTTAAACATCCTTCCCTCAAAACCTGAAATGACACTTTTTGCACACTTTCTACAACAGTTTAAAAGCCCGATCATCTATATCCTGCTTCTGGCAGCATTCATGGCGCTGATCATTCACGAATATACCGACGCAGGTTTCATTCTTGCCGTTTTGCTTCTGAATGCGGTGATCGGAACGTATCAGGAGTATTCCGCATCCCAAAAAGCCAAATTACTTCAAAATCTCATTAAAGCCAATGCTATGATACTGAGAGACGATGTCATCCAGGAGATAGACAGCCAATATATTGTGCCTGGAGACATCTTGATATTTGAACCGGGCACTAAAGTAGCAGCTGATATCAGGCTGACAGAAACAAAAAATCTTATGGTTGATGAATCTCTGCTGACTGGAGAATCGATCGATGTTAACAAAGATGCACTCTTTATAAGCGACAACAGTGATCTTCTTATGGCAGAGAGAAAAAATATGCTCTTTGCAGGTACCTACATCTCCAGTGGTAGAGCTGTCGGAGTCGCAAGCAGCACAGGAAAAGATACGGAAGCCGGGAAAATAGCACAGATTCTTAGTAAAAAGAGTAAAGCCAAAATACCTTTACTTGAAAAGATGGAAAAGCTTTCATTTACCATCTCTATCGTCATTGGAATCATGATCCTGATTCTTTTTGCGATAGGTTTGCTCAAAGGGATGACCTTTTACTCACTCTTTCTCTTCTCTGTGGCACTGGCAGTCTCTACCATACCCGAAGGGCTTCCTGTAGCGATCACCGTTGCTTTAACATCAGCCTCTATGGCAATGTCCAAAAGAAATGTGATCGTACGTAAATTAGCTGCTATCGAAGGGCTTGGGGCCTGTACACTCATAGCCAGTGATAAGACGGGAACATTGACACAGAATCGTCTGAGCGTAGAGTATTTTATCTCACCAACGCAAGTCTATGATACCAACACGATGAATGAAGCCCATGATAAAGTCTATCTCGCTTCTATCCTATGTAATGAGATGCATTATGAAGAAGCCAAGGAAGGTGGTGTTAATTTTTTCGGGGATCAAGTAGATATCGCATTGGCACGGTTTGCTGCAAATGCCAATGAATCTTATGTAACAGACTCAAAATCGTATAGAAAAATCGATGAGATACCTTATGAACCGATAAATAGATTTTCTGCAGTCATGATGGAACAGGATGATAAGATCTTTCAATTCAGTAAAGGCTCTCCTGAAACAGTACTGGCACACTGTAATGTTACTGAAGAGGAAAAAAAAGATATTCTGACAGATGTAGATGAGTGGGCACTTAAAGGATATAGAACCATCGCACTTGCATATAAAGAGTCTTTTGACGAATCCAGTATCAATCTTAACAACTTTACCTATTTGGGCTTTGTAGCTATTATCGACCCGGTAAGAGAAGAGAGCCCTGAAGCGATCAAAAATGCACAAGAGGCCGGTATAAAGGTTATCATGATCACCGGTGATCATCCAAACACAGCTTTTTGCATTGCTAAAGAGCTTGGCATTGCCTCTTTTCATGAAGAGACCATGAGTGAAAAAGAATTACTAAACTGGGAAAAGAGTGGAGCAAAAGCTGAGGAGATAAAAAATAAAACGGTTTTTTCACGTGTAACACCATCACAAAAAATGAAGATCGTTATTGCATTTCAAACACTGGGGCACTATGTTGCCGTTACCGGTGATGGGGTAAATGATGCTCCGGCACTTAGACATGCAAATATAGGTATAGCTATGGGGAGAAGTGGTACAGATATCGCTAAAGCTTCCAGCGACCTCATTTTGACCGATGATAACTTCTCCTCTATCGTCAATGGTATTGAAGAAGGAAGACGTGCCCATGACAATATCAGAAAAGTAATTTACTTATTGATATCTACCGGGTTTGCAGAGCTTGTTTTAGTAATGCTCTCTTTCATCACAGGACTACCTTTACCCCTGCTCCCCATACAACTTTTATGGCTCAATGTCGTAACTAACGGTATAGAAGATGTAATGCTTGGACTTGAAAAAGCGGAACCTGGACTCTTAAAAAGAGAACCAAGGTCTCCTAAGGAACCTATCTTTAACTCTCTAATGCTTAGACGGATCTTGGTAGGTGGTTTATATATTGGCATAGCCTCCTTCATTCTCTTTTACTTTTTGATGCAAAGTGGAGAGAGTGTTGAAGGAGCAAGGAATATTACGCTGCTTTTGATGGTACTGTTCGAAAATGTACATGTTTTTAACGCCAGAACAGAGATCAATTACCTCCATAAGATAGACTATAGAAGCAGTGCTTTTTTGATACTTTGGGTGATATTTACTCAACTTTTGCACATTGCATGTATGCATATTCCATTTATGCAAAAGGTACTTGCAATACAACCTGTTTCTTTAGATACATGGTTGGCACTTGCCATAGTTGCGATCGGTCTCGTTCTTGTAATGGAAGGAAACAAATGGCTGATGTTAAGAAGAGGAAGGGTTTAGGCACTTAAACCAATCCAGTTCATCCAATTTTTCCCATGGATATTCTGCATATCCGACCTGTCCTTTTGCAGCAACCTCTGCATATAAAAAGTTCTCCTTGCATGGCCGATCCAATCCAAACTTGTTCGTGATCCATCTGGGGGTGAGTAAAAACTTATCAGCGATCATCTGCGAAAGTTCCTCGTCTTTGATCTTTGTCAAGCTTGTATGCTCTGTATCAACCGTCACAGAAATTGGTCTGGGTTCAGCGATCACATACGAGAGTTGTATCAGTGCTTTTTTGGCAAGCCCTGCTGCTACAACGTGTTTTGCCAGCCACCTGGCAGCATACAATGCAGATCGATCAACTTTACTATAGTCTTTTGAGCTTTGTGATCCTCCACCTATAGGGGCATAACCGCCATATGTATCACAAACCACCTTTCTGCCGGTCAAACCCGAATCAGCGATCGGTGAATGTTTGACAAATCTCCCTGTATTGTTGATATAGAATACTATAGTATCCTCATCAAAGTGCCCTGCTTCAAACTTTACTTCCTCTGCTATGATCTTTTTGACCAACGCATGAACCTCTTCCTGTTGTACCGTTTTACTATGAGAAATTGCTACAATGATCTTTGCGATACGTTTGGGTTTACAGTTATCGAAATTTTCCTTACTGCCATAATCCATCACTACTTCTGTTTTGAGATCCACACCGAAAGTCTCAGGATGTTCGAGTGCATACCGATACAACACATCCCTGATCTCTCTGGCATAAGAAAAAGCTGTAGGCATATAATCTTCTCGCTCACTGGTTGCATAACCGAACATCATCCCCTGATCTCCGGCACCTATCTCATCATCTGACTTGACTACACCCATGGTGATATCAGGAGATTGTTTACTGATATAGATCTGGATATCTGTCTCTTCAGGAAAAAGTGTTTCACCTCTCTCAAATCCAATTTCAGGATATCCTATCTGCATTAATGCTTTCCTGGCAGTCTCTTTGTAAAAAGAAGGATCTACAGAAATACTGGTTGTCACTTCACCACCAATGATAATATGATTACCACTGATAAATACTTCCGCTGCCACTTTTGACTCAGGATCAAGCTGCAGCAACTTATCTACAATTGAATCTGCAATAATATCGGCACATTTATCCGGATGCCCGGCCGAAACAGATTCTGAAGCAAATAAATACATCAAGCACTCCTTCTATTATATATTATTAATATAGCTAAAAAACCGTTCTTTTACAATATATATGCTTTCTTGTCATCCGATAGATTTTTCAAATATTTCTCTATCCTTATCATTATGAAACACAAAATGGACTTCTATCTCATGCCCCTCGTCTAAAAAATGCTTAACCGTTTCATAAGCTATTCGTGCTGCTTTCTCTTTGGGGTAGCCGTAAATACCTGTTGATATGGCAGGAAATGCGATATCTTTGCATCCCAGTTCAACTGCCACTTTGAGTGAATTTTCATAGCATGATGCCAAAAGGGAAGCACAATGGTTACCGCACTGATGATAGACAGGTCCGACAGTATGGATCACATACTCCGCCGGCATCTTCCCTGCTGTCGTGGCAACAGCTTGACCTGTAGGCAATCCATTGGGATAGTATTCTTCCCGGATCTTTCGGCATGACTCAAGTATGCAGGGCCCTCCTGCTCTGTGTATCGCACCATCCACACCGCCACCGCCCATCAGAGAACTGTTTGCAGCATTGACGATCGCACAGACATTTCCTTTGGTGATATCACCTGTTTTGAGGATAATGTTATTGTGCATATATGACCTTTTTATCACATTATAACAGAGATGATATATCAAAATAGTTTTAGTGTATAATACTTTAATCAAAGGAGTATCTCATGCCCCGGTCACACAAAATCATTTATGCTCTATATATAGCAGTTTGGATCATAATGGCGATCAATCCCAAATATCCCCAGGACTGGCTTCTTGAAAATGTACTGGTTTTTCTTATTTTTCCTCTGATCATATGGTTGGATACAAAGTATAGATTTACTTCAACCAGTTTAATATTACTTCTGATATTTGCAAGTTTGCATTCATTAGGCTCACATTATACCTATGCAGAGATGGAGCATTTTAATGTGATTACAGAATTTTTCAGATTTGAGAGAAACCATTTTGATCGCCTGGTACATTTTCTTTTTGGTTTACTTACATATAGGATCATTTTTGAAATGATCACACCCAGTGTTTCAGCACTTAAAACTGCTTTACTCTTTACCTTTACGATGATCGTTTCTATATCCACACTGTATGAAGTGCTTGAGTGGCTTGCAGCAATCACCTTCCATCCGGAACTTGGTTTAGCCTTTTTGGGAACACAGGGAGATATATGGGATGCACAAAAAGATACTGTTGCTGCGGTTATCGGTGCTTTGATCAATATAACTTTTTATAAAAACTATAAAAAGCTATTGCATCATAATCGTGATACATAATTTAGTTTGTCTGACCATACTCCATACCAAGTTTCAGTAAGTCATTATTGATCTTATATTTTTTGAAAGCAACATCTTCGATCTTTTTATGATAAAACCCTTCTGGATTGTAACAGACTATACTGCTTTTATTCCCTTCAAGCAGACCATTTATGGCATGTGTAACAAAATGAAAAGCCATAAGACGATCATAGACCGTAGGGTTGCCTCCACGCTGTATATACCCCAGCACTGTTATACGGGACTCAATACCTATCTCTTTTTCAAACCATTGAGCAACTTCTTCAGAATTTTTCAAAGCTTCCGAGACAACAGCCATAAAATACTTTCTACCTTCTTTGATCTGCTTTTTGAAACGTGCTTTGTAGTTATCCAGTTTATAAGGAATTTCCGGTATCAGACACATTTCTGCTCCACTGGTAAGTGCTGAGACAAGAGCCAGATAGCCGCACTCTCTTCCCATTGTCTCTATGACAAAAGCTCGACTAAATGAAGACGCTGTATCACGGATAGAGTCTATCGCATACTTAATGACATTGAGTGCTGTATCTACACCCAAGCAGTATTCTGTTCCAGCGATGTCATTATCGATGGTAGCAGGAATACCACTGAAACTTATCTCATCATTTTCATCACTAAGTTTTTGTATACCTTTAAATGAACCATCTCCACCCAAAATAATCAGATATGCTATCTCATGAGATTTGAGGTTCTCAATCGCCTGTTTACGATATGCCTTCTCCAAAAAACGTTTTGAACGTGATGTGTGTATTTTACTGCCTCCACTGGAGATGATGCCTGCAACATCACTATAGCCAGCTTGATAGATTTTATTATCTATCAGTCCTTCAAAACCATTATCCACGAAATATGGTGTAAGACCTTTTACTATGCTATATTCAACAAAACGTTTCAATGCAGCATTAACCCCTGAAACATCACCGCCTGAACAGAGTATGGCTATATTTTTCATGGTTTTCCTTTTTTATAGATTAAAAAATTATAGCATGAAAAAGCATTCAAAGTTATTCAGTTAAAAAATATGTATAATTCATGTAGAGGTATTGAATATGAAAAAAACATTAAAACAGAACAATAAAACATTAAAACAGATAAAAACCATTATGCATCACCCTAGTTTTGAGGTGGCAGAGGATGATAAACATTTTCTCTACTCTGATGAAGCCAGAGGAGTAAGACTGGAACTTGATTATCTTAAGGCAGAGGTGAAAATGAGAAAACAGGGAATTGACCATACTATTGTGGTCTTTGGAAGTGCCCGTATAACTGAATTCAACAAAGCAATGGAAGCACTTGAAAAGATCAAGAAAGCATTAGAAAAGTCTCCCCATTCAGAAGAACTGATCAGTGCTCTAAAAAGGGCTGACAGTATGGTGAGTAAAAGTATTTACTATGATGAAGCACGTAAATTCGGACAGCTTGTCGGGAAAAGCGGCAAAGGTCCTGATGATTGTCATGTAACTTTGATGACCGGTGGTGGCCCGGGTATCATGGAAGCTGCAAACCGTGGGGCATTGGATGTAGGTGCCAAATCCATAGGCCTTAACATTGATCTGTCACACGAACAGTTCCCCAACCCTTATATCACGCCTGAACTTTGTTTTCAATTTCGTTATTTTGCCATACGTAAATTACACTTTCTGCAGCGTGCCAAAGCACTGGTCATATTTCCCGGCGGTTTTGGTACGTTAGATGAGTTCTTTGAAATATTGACACTGATACAAACCAAAAAAACACCAAAGATTCCAGTTGTTCTTATAGGTGAGGCGTATTGGAAACGTGTTATTGATTTTGATTTTTTAAAGGAAGAAGATGTCATTGCCCCGGAAGATGAAGGTATATTAACATATGCTGAATCCTCTAATGAAGCCTGGGAACAGATCATTCACTGGCATAAAAAAAATAAAACACCACTCTTTTAGGATCTGGCCTATAGGTTTGCAGAGACATGGAAGAGTTATTCTTCCACTGTCTCAAAAAATATAATAAGAGAGGTGTTAACTCATAGAAGTCCTATCGGAAAGTGTTGTTTTCTTTATGGTGATATTATTTTCTTGAGTCTTTTTCTCTTCTTTTTTAGATTCTACTTTTGGGGAAACTGATTGAGGCTTTACTATTTTTTTCTTAGCTATGGTCACTATGAGTTTTCCATTTTTATATGCCGTTTTGATCGTCCCTTCATCTGCATCATTTGGTAAAGTCATACTTTGTTGATACATACGTACAGAACGAGACTGACTTACCATGTTTGTTGTTTTATTTTCCTTCTCCTGTACGATCTTAGCCGTGATGGACATGATATGGTCGGTAGTTGTAATGTCTATATGGTTTTCTTTACTCTCAGGGATATTTGTTTTAAGTTCATAATGATCCCCTTTATCCAGCAATTGATTTTGTATAGACATTTTATACGTACCTAAAGGACTCACCAAGCCTGAAGAGCGTTGTTGCATACGCTGATGCATTCTCTCAAACATTTTATCCATATTTCTTTGCATCTGCATCATCTCTTTAAAAATGTCATCTCCAAAAGGATCATTAAAAAACGGATCATTGAACGGATCGCTTGCATGAAGTGAGAGTGTTGCTACAAGAGGCAACACTAACAATGAAAGTTTTTTACCAAACATTGTGTGCTCCTTATAATTAGTTTATAGACAAATTATAAAAAGTAAAGTTTAACCGTTTTTTAATCGAAATATTAAGTCATCTATAGAGAGTTCACTTATATTGGTTTTTCCCATCACAGCAAGTAATGAGCGTACACCATGAAGAAGTTGATGGTGATAAAATGCTACGTGTTTTGACTTTTCTATCACAAGATATTTGCTTCTTTTTGATTCATTCATCGTAGCAAGTCCTACAGGACAGTCTTTTCCATTTGCTCCACTACACTGTCTCGCACGTATGCACCCGGCAGATATCATAAACCCTCTGGCAATGTTTATAAAGTCTGCACCATGACACAGTAGCTCCACTACATCGTCAGGTGTGAGTATCTTTTCCGCAGCAATGATCCTGATCTCTTTTCTCAGCCCATATGATGTTAGTACCTCATTCACTATATGCAATGCTTCTTGTATAGGCAATCCTATCTTACTCATCATCTCGAGCGGAGCAGTGGCACTGCCTCCATCTCCACCGTCTATAGTGATGAAGTCTGCAATACTTCTCCCCTCCTCAAACCTCATTTTCAATGCTTTTGCATACTTCTAAAAATTTTCTTTAGAGGAGATGACGATCTTAAATCCTACCGGTTTTTCGGATACTTTTTGCAAACGTTCAATAAAATCAAAAAAAGTTTCCATATTTGTGGCATAAGGAAAACGATTGGGACTTACAAGGTCTTTATGTGCAGGAATACCTCGATAGTAGGCAATATCATCACTTACTTTGCTTGCAAGCAGTTTACCCCCTGTCTGTTTTGCCCCTTGTGCCAGTTTTACTTCGGTCATACGACAGAAACGCATGACTTTGGCATAACGTTCGTCATCAAAGTTTCCCTCTTTGTCTCTGACACCATACAGACCACTCCCCATTTGAAATGTAATATCCGGTACACCATTTGGTACACTTTCAGGGAATAGTTCCAATGCCTTATCCCAATCAATACGAAAATAGACCAGTTCGGCTCTATCAAATATAAAAGATCCTTTGTCTTTTTGTCGTACGACCATACTTCTATAAAGACGCTGAGATACTTCCCTGTTTGTCAAGAATTTCATGATCTTATAGACAGATTTAGCAAACCATGTACCCTCCTTTTTTTCAAGATAAGCATGATCACAGTCACATAAATTAAGCGTAGCAAGGAAGTTGGAAGTCAAGCCGCCTTCTCCGGTATTAACAGGAAAATGCCCGTTAAAAGCACCTCTGGCAAATGCTCGTGTACCTTCAGGGGAAATAGCACCATCACTCATAGCAGATCTGCCTATGATACTTTTACTCTTGTATGGATTTTTTCTGTTTTTCCCGAAAAGTACAGGAAAATCACTCTGTACTTCATGCATTTCTTTAACAAAATCAGCATGTTTAAAAAGTGTTTTTTGGTTCCCGTAAGGATTTGCTGTAGAAAAGGAAAGATAGGGATTCTGACCATGCGAAACCTTATTGATCCAGTCAAGTTTTTCAAAAGAGTCATAAAAAGTTTCATCACCGAAATACTGACGCATAGGATTACGCAGTAAATAAAAAAAATAACGTAAACGTCCTATAAGTGGGTAGTTAATGAGTACCTGGTTCCTTCTTTGTACAAAACGGTCATACATTGCAACAGAGATCATCATTAAAATGATTACAATGAAAAACACTTTAAGCAGTATACCCCAGTCTGCAGAGAGTATAGTGAAATAATGAAACAGATTCTCTTTATTCATATTCTTTTCCTTTGAAAAGCAGATGATCGAAACTATATTTTCCTGCACCGAAAGTAGCAAAGATCATAAGAAAAATAAAATAATACATGGGTATTTCTATACCGTTGTTTGTAACAGAAAAACCATGTTGGGCATGGACAAAAAGCATAGCACCCAGCATAACAAAAGAAAGAAGTATAGAAATAATACGAGTAAAAAGTCCCAGTATTAATAATACGATACCCAATGCTTCAATGCCCGATACCAGATATGCAGCTAATGCAGGAAACGGTATAGAAATGCTTTCAAACCACTTTACTGTACCTTCCATATCATTTATCTTTACAAGTGCGGGCACAGCAAAGCCATAAGCAATGAGCCAACGAGCCAATAAAATAATAATGTTTTTTGGATATGAAAAGAGTACACGACACTCCCCCTACAAAATCTTTCATAACACCTCCTTTTTGCACAATGATTGCATATACCTATTATATACTTTTAAATGTGTAACCTTTATGCAATAACTAAAAACCGGAAAACTTCATGAAGAAACTTATTTTGATTCTATTACTCTCTCCTCTTTTGCTTGTACTTTCTCATAGGATGTTGCGAACATTAGGCAAAGAAAAAGAGACAAAAAGAGACAAAAAGAGAGATACATAAGAACTATAACGGTTCTGTGAAGTTTGCTGATGATAAAAGTTTATATAGGATTGCATACTAACTTAGTGGATTCCATTAAAAAAGGATTGAGAAAAATGAGAGAACTTACATCCCATAAGTATTCCAGAATCGCAAAATTCTATGACCGGTTTGAATGGCCGATTGAAAAACTGTTTTTTAAAAGGCTAAGGAAAGAAGCCGTCTCATATGCTTACGGCAGAGTGCTGGAGGTTGGCGTGGGAACGGGTAAAAACCTACCTTATTTCAATGAGAATGTTGATTTGACAGCAATAGACTTTAGTCCCGGAATGCTCGAAATTGCCAAGAGAAAAAAAATAGAAGCAGGATTAAAAGATCTTAAACTATATGAGATGGACGTTCAAAACATGAAATTTAAAGATAATACATTTGATACAGTAGTCAGTACTTTTGTATTTTGCACTGTTCCCGATCCGATCGCAGGTTTAAAAGAAGTATACAGAGTAGTTAAACCTAAAGAAAAAGTCATATTTCTTGAACATATGAAAAGTCAATATTTTGTAGTGAATATAATGTTATACCTCATGAATATACTATCAGAAAAACTTCTTGGGACCTCAATGACAAGGGAAACACAAAAGAATATAGAACAGGCTGGTCTCACAATTATATCAGTTGAACATAAAGTCCTGGATGTAGTCAGACTTATTATTGCGACAAAGTTATGACGTGTGACAAATCTCTGAAACAGCCAATACAGGTAGTTTCGATTGGCTTAGATCAATCATGAACCGGCTTTAAAGCGACACTCACCAAGTGTAATGGGAGTGTTAGAAATTTCGTGTCAGTCTGATAAAATACTATCAAGGACTGACAAT
>OBKJ01000013.1_pt1 | contig 57749 bp, 63 predicted proteins | sample 1496181 | NCBI WGS metagenome assembly OBKJ01 (sample SAMEA3696446, study PRJEB22514) | metagenome | biome: water; feature: marine; material: hydrothermal vent | place: Pacific Ocean | collected 2014-08-12 | depth 1521 m | reverse complement strand
TTAGTGGTACATTTTTACTCTGCACTTGTGGTGTATTTTAGCTTAACACTTGACACCACAAGAGCCAACTTCATTTTGGGAGGATTACCATCCATAGACGAAGAGGATATTGGTATCTATTATTATTTGCTCCAAATTATTTAGACTCCAGATTAACTTTAATTTCCTTCAAAAAATATGACTTGAGATCTTGATAAGTAACAATATCCATTGTCGGCTTCTCAATCCCCTCAATATCAAATGGATCTTCTTTTTTGGCTTCAATAAGTTGCACAATATGTTTAGACAAATAAGTAATGCGATAATGCATAATGGTATCAATAAAATCTTTACCAGTAAATCCGCACTTTTTCATAAGATAAACCATATCATAAAGATCTCTAATCTTGTTTCTGTCAAGGAGTAGCAGAGATTTAAGCTTGAAGATGCTTTCAACAGATGCGATACGCAAATGTTCCAGAGTATGCTTGGTGTCATCTTTGAGAATCTCACTCTCATAGATATTGCTTGAAGGGTTGATAACAAAATCAACTTTTACACCATTGATAATATAACGCTTCATGACTTCATTAATATCTCCACCTTCATTAATGGCTGTATCTATAATATCTTGTTCAAACTCTAAAGGGATCACCTCGTCAAAATCTTCAAGAAAATCAAGATCTGGCAGTTTGTCTGAAAAAGGAAAACAGATATCAAGGTCAAAACTCTCACGATGAGTAAGGTGATAAGCTAAAGCAGTGCCACCTATGAGTATGGCTTTATGTTCAGAGAAAAGTGGTATTTTTTTGAATTTATCAAGAAGTGCTTGAGTTTGCTGATTGATCATGCAGAAGCTAAGGCAGTGTCAACATGTGACATAACACTATGAATGAGTTTATCTGAAAGTCTATCTCTATGTTTCATGAGAGCTGCCAATACCACATCTACACCGAAAAATGCTATAAATTTCTCAATGACAAAATCATTGTAGGCTCTTTTGAGCGTAGAGACAATGAAGATGTCACTTGGAACTGTTTTAGAGAGATCATTATTCCAAAAGATAGCTCTTGGCATCCCTGCATCTATAAGTTGTTTGGCTGTGACAGTTTTAGGAGATGGCATATTTTTGAGTAGTAGCATTGCATAGGAAGGTACTTTGCCAGACTTTTTCCACCCTGCAACTGTAAAATAGGGGATTTGAGCATAGTTTGAGAAAGCTTTTTTACTAATACCTTTGGTATCTAACATTTTTTCAAATAGATCATGTTTTGTTTTCATTGGCTCTCCTTACTAAGTTATTGTTATTTTAACCAATTTTTTTTTATTTGTCAAAATGACAACTATTTATCTACTCATTCCTTTCTTGGATTTTGTACTTGTTTGTGTTTTTATTTGAAATTCTGTCTTAATCTTCTGCATCTGCGGATCTGAAAAGTTCACTTTGAGATCATACTTTTGGCTTACCATTAGTACACGCTTTTTAAATTCAAGATTGCCTTGAATATCCAAAGTATTACCATACTTAGCTACTGCCATTTTAAGAGCCTGTAGCATTGCCTCATCACTTTTGGACTCCAAAGAGATCTTTAAGTGATCTCATTTGTCTATAATCTTGGAGTTTTTGCCTACTTCATAGACTGCACTACCCTGTTTAGTGACCTTGGAGATAAAATGTCAGACGCAGTGCTTAATTCTGCACAATATTTCAAAACCAGTCTATAAAATAGAGGCTTTCACCAAAGACAACTGCCAAATATGACTCTTTGTTTGACACTTTGGAACAGGTTGTGGTGAACTACCAGTCATGAAGATGGTAGTGGCTATGTTTCATACCATGATGGTAATGTGCGTGTCTATGTAAGAGCTTAGCTTTAATAAGAAGCTCTTTATCTTGTAAAAAATGATCTAAATCACCATTGAAGATAAGTCGATGTTCATGATTTAATACTAATGCTCTGTTGCCCAACTCATGAGCCAAAGAGAGATTATGTGTTGATGTTATGGTGGTAATTTCCAACTCATCCAATAGTTCTACTAACCACGCTGTTGTGGTAGGGTCAAGGTTGGCAGAGGGTTCATCCATCAAAAGAAGTTTGGGTTCAATCACTAAAAGTGATGCCAGAGCAACACGCTGCTTCTCTCCTCCGCTTAGAAAAAACGGTGGAGTGTTGAGATATTTGGTTAAGGAAAACTTTTTGGCTATCTCTATAACTCTATCGTCGATATTATCAAATCCAAACTCTCTAAGCCCAAAGGCTATCTCTTCTTTTACTGTAGCATTAAAAAGAAGCATATTGGGGTCTTGCATTAAAAAGACAACCTCTTTTCTAAACTTTTTAGAGATTCTCTTTATACTCTTTTTATCTACTATCTCTTTTTGATAGAGAAGTTGACCAGATTTAGGAAAGATAAGGGCATCCATGATCTTTAAAAGCGTTGATTTACCACTTCCATTGATACCTAACAAAACCACCCGTTCACCCTCATTTACTTTAAAAGAGATATCTCTTAAAAGCTCTTTTCGTTCACCTTTGAAATCGATATGATCAAAGGAGATGTTTTTGAGTTCAATCATTAAAAAATCCTCTACTCTTCATACCCAGTGATATATCTTTTGATGTATGAAGTGTTTTATTTACAAAGTAAAAGAGTGTAGCATTGAGTGACTTCAACCAAGTTGCCAATGTAGGTTTTAGGGTTCGAGAAGCGTATCCCATTTGAAACTCCACAAAGGTGCGCTGAAAAATATAGATTTGTGAAAAAGAGAGGGTCACTAATGAGGTGAGTCTTTTTGAAAAAGCAAGAAGATTAAAGATATTGATCCTCTCCAGCATGGCAAAAGTCATAAAGGTTAAAAGAAAAACACGAATATTTAAAAGCACAATAAAAGAGAGCTTTATCTCCTTGAAGAGTCCCATAAAAAGATAAGAGAGAGATATTACCAATAAAGAGAGCCATACGGTTTTACTGACACGTATAAAAAGGTATTTTAAATTCTTATAAGAGAGCATAAAAATACTGACCATTGCCACAAGTAAATACCAAATATTATGAATAGAGGTAAAGAGTACTAATAGAAATAGATAGATAATAAAAAGGTATTGATCTCTATTCATCTGTAAATACCGTTTTAAAATTTCTCTTTAAAAAGCGATAGAGTGTTACGGTAATCACCCCCTCAACAATTCCTAACAGTGCATGAGGAAGTATGAGTGCAATAGTAGTGGTTTTTATATCGAATGGAAAAAAGAGAGGCTCTCCTGAGGCAGAGGCAATAAGTGGCTGAAGACCTAATATTAAAGCGACAAAGAGAGCAGGAATATTCATTCCTATCCAACCAGCTATAAAAAGAGCCAATGTTTCATTGATTTTTTTAAAAAGTTTATAGCTATAATAGGCACTAAAACTGCCTAGAAATGCAATGGCAGCTACATTAATCCCCAATGTGGTTATTCCCCCCTCTCCAAAAAACAGTGCCTCAACAACTATCACCATAGAGAGTGCACTAAAGGCCAAATAGGGAGAAAAAAGAATACTGATAAGTGCTACTCCGCTAAGATGGGCAGAGGTTCCGGCAGGAAGTGGTATGGCTATCATCATCAATACAAAACTAAGTGCTGAGAGTGCTGAAAGAAAAGAGATCTGTTCACTCTCTATCGATACTTTTTTAAAGGCTTGGTACCATAGTACAGCGGTTAGCCCCCAAAGGGGGATATAGGTTGTGGGCGAGACAAATCCATCAGGTATATGCACGAAGACTCCTAAAATAGACTTGAAAAGCTAAAAAGTATCCGATAGTCCTCTTTACCCTCGCTACCTTGCTGAAGATTCTCTTCATTGAGGTGGGTATAGATGGGGGTTTTGATACCCAAACCAACACTGATTGTTTTATAATAGAGTCTAAAGCCAGTGGTGTTATAGAGGATTTGACCACCTGTTGCCTCTTGCTTAATACCATTTTCTTCATCTCTTCCAAGATAGAGATAATTAGCTTCGATATTTGCATCAATTCGTAATTTTTGTTTACGGTTGGTATAGAGCTTGTAGGTAAGAGCGGTATTGGCTCGTATCTCATCAGCAAATTTAACTTTAGTACCATCACTATATTGATGTTCTAAAAAAGTATTATAAGAGCTATCGGCTAAAAAGGTCCAATCTTCATCAAACCATTTGGTAGCACTAAGCCCTATCATAAAGGAAGGCTTGCCAAATCCAAGTTGCATTCCTGCATCATAAAGGGTACCATCGCTTCTTTTTATGTTGGTATCTCCTGTAGGCAGTGAGAGATTCACAAAGGTGGTAAAGTGCCAATCCTCAAGGTCATCCAGAGACTCATTTGACGGGGTAAGCATCCATCCGTTATCATACTTAAATCCCAAAACACCCATGAGATTGATATCATGAAAACCACTGGTTGAATCACTGTTTTCTAAGGTCTTGGTATAGTAGGGTACAAAGATATAACCACTAAGATATGAAGTGAATCCATACCCCAAGCCATACATGAAATAGCTACTGGAAGACCCCTCATCATCTATAGGGGAAGTATACGTTGTATAAGAGGCACTGTCAACCTTTAAATAGCTTAAAAACTCTCCCTCAGGCAGTGTAGCCGAGCTGGTGGTTTCAATAGGAGCTCCTGGCCCCTCCAATCCTGCAACCCCCAATGAAGCAACCCCATGGTGTGCAAAAAGACAACTTGTCGCAAATAGTGTTATAACTAAACTTTTTTTCATTTTTTTCTCCTGTTAATAAAATGTAATAGGGCAAATAGGGCAAAAATAAGAGCCACTCCCACAAATATCTTTTGAAATCTTTCATAAAAACTTTGTGAATACCCTTGCAGCTGCATGTGCTCATCTACTTCTATGTCTATCGAAGCCCCATGACCATCTTCACTCACCGCTTTTACGTGCCATACACCGCTTTGATTTGGAATAAAGATAACCCGTGAATTGCTATCGGTTCTCCCCACAGCAAAAGGGAGCTTCGCATTGGGGGCATAGACTTCATACTGTTGATAAGAAAAATCAGCATCTCCTCCGAAGGAAAATGTTACTACTGTAGCTTGATTCTGTTCAACTTTATGATGTAAATCATGTGCAAAAGAGAAACAGCTTAAAAGAGTTACAATAATAAATTTTCTCATTCTTTAACCTCAAAATTGAGTGTAGTTGTAAATATGGTCTCATCATAGAGTTCACTATGAGCAGAGGGCTCTTTACGTGTCGCTTGTATATTCTGAATACCGCTATGCTTGATGCGTATATTGATTTTTCCATTTTTGTCACTTACTCCTCGTACTTTACCATCATAGGCAACAGCAATGCCCTCTATAGGTTTTTGTTGATAGAAGAGTTGTAAATGAGCCTTATCTCCAATCTCTTTAGGACTATTGAGAAGGAGAATCTCCAGGGAGTTAGAGAGTACTTTATCCTCTCCCTTTTCAATTCGTTTTACACTTTCGTAACTTCTCCAGCTTTTTAATGGCATCTTGACACTATTTTTTGGAAGATTTTTGATGCCATAAGGGGTTTTTGTAAAGTATCCATTATCTAGTCTTATATATAAAGAGTCACACTTTTTATATATAGTCAGAGGATAGTGTTTTTCTCTCTTTAGGGCATCTATATTGCTGCCATTTTTGCAGATAACCTCTTGAATATTGTTGGGATCATAGGGGATTACTTTGCGTCCTTGATGCTCTTGTGTAAGGTGTAGATGACCATATTGCAGTACAAAACTATCACTTTGCTTCTCAATCCAGATATCATGTGTCCATAGAGACAGAGGGAAAAGTAGTAGTAAAAATCTCATGAATATACTCCTAAGGTAAAAATTAGGCATATCATAGAGAAAGAAAAATTATAACGATATAAAAAAATAACTTCTGCTCTATTTTAGGGACTTAAATATCTCTCTTTTCTCTTTGGGTGTATAGTTAAATCTGAATTCAGCCTCTTTTAGATAGAAAATAAACGGTTCACTTGTTATTCCTTTGTACTTTAGAATGAACTCTTCAAAGAAATCCCAAAATCGAGTATTTTGCTAAATAGATAAAAAGTATTAGATCAGCACTTATTGTTTTGTTTTTTTGTATTTATGTTTAGAGGTATTCCTGGATAATAAATTATTATAGTATTACTATTAAAGTAAATATGTATAATATAGAAGTCTAGAATAAAGCATTAAGTTTTAAATTATAAAGGGGTTGGATATGAGTGATAAGATCAGAAAAATGATGGAAGAGATGGAATCCATGAAGGAAAAGCTGAGAGAGGAGTTAGCACAGGAGGAGAAGCATATAAACTATGAGATAAAAAATGGTTATATAACATTTGAAAAAGAGGTTCTTGAGAAGCAAAAAGAGAATATGAAAAATCTTTTAAGCTGGTTTGGAGAAATACCTCTTTTACATCTGCTCAGTGCACCGATCATTTATGGTTTGATCATCCCTGCTATATTTCTGGATATAATACTTTTTATCTATCAGCAAGTAATATTCAGGATATATAAATTCGAGTCTATTAAACGAAGTGAGTATGTTATATTTGACCGTCAATATCTTGGGTATTTAAATGTGATAGAGAAAATGAATTGTATGTATTGCTCCTATTTTAACGGTTTAATGCATTATGCTTCAGCAATCGCCAGTCGAACTGAACTTTATTTCTGTCCTATCAAACATGCAAAGAATATCGCTTATGGTCATGAGTATTATGATCTGTTTTTATCATATGGCAATGGAGAAAAATATCAGGAAAATCTGAAAAAGCTTCGAGAAGATTTGGAAAAATAATGAATGTATCTTAATCCCTGAATATATAAATCTGTTATTGTATAAGAGATTTATATTTTTTTATATTTTTTACTATATTTTAATCTTATGTTGTAAAAAATAATTATAAAATATTAATTATGAATAATCAAAAACTTTATCTCTTTTTACAAAAACAGATCTTGCTGATGATGGCGCTAACCTTAATACCTGGTTTGGCATACATTGTATTGGGATGGATGAACGGTATAGTCCTGCCGGCATTGATCTGGTATAGTTTGATCATACTGGTCTCATTATGGGGATGGAGACTTTATAAGCGCTTTCAACTGGAACAGATCAGTACAGAAGCGCTAAAAAACTGGTATAAACAACTTACATTTTTTTTCTATCTCATCTTTGGATTATGGACTGTTATTTTTCTTTTATATGCAGGAGAAGTAGAGAGCAAACTCCATTATATTGCGATTTTTACCCAAATAGGCGCATCTGTTGTTGCCTCGATACTGTTGGTTTCAGATAAAAAACTTTTTTTTCCGGTTTTATTGATCTTGATGTTGCCTTTGATAGGATACTTTTTTTTGATAGGAGAATGGTATGGTTATGTTCTCTCTTTGTTCTCTATTATTTTTTTAGGCGTATTGCTTTACTCTTCGGACAACAGTTATAAACTGATACAAAAAAACTATTATCAGGCACAGCATGATGATTTAACAGGTTTATATAATCGTCGCTATTTTACAGACTATATGGATCAAGTGATCAATAGAGTACAATTTTCTAAAAAATTTGCCTATATACTGCTTATTGATCTTGATCACTTCAAAACGATCAATGATACACTTGGACATGATATAGGGGATCAAGTACTTAAAGAAGTTGCAAAACGTATTAAAGCGTATTGTGAAGATACACATATGATCGCCCGCCTTGGCGGAGATGAATTTACGATAGTAAGTGATGTATTTGATGAGAATGAAAATTGTCAGGAAATTGCATATGCTTTTTCTGAGGAGTTGTTACGAATCATGAAAGAACCTTATGTGATTGATCGGCACCATCTATATATCAGTGCAAGTATCGGTGTGAATAGTGTAGGAACTTCATTAATGCAAGCAAGACACTTTATTAAAGAAGCGGATATCGCAATGTATGAGGCAAAATCACAAGGTCGTGATGGGATTATCATGTTTAATGATGCATTGGCAAAACGGGTTGAGTATCATCTTGAAATAGAACGTAGACTTTATTTTGCTTTGGAACACAATGAAATTGAATTATATTACCAGCCACAGCTTAACAAAGAGCAGAGGATCATAGGTTGTGAAGTGCTTGCTCGGTGGAATAACCCAGAGTTTGGGATGGTGTCGCCATCTGAATTTATTTCGATTGCGGAGAAGACAGGGCTGATTATTGAATTAGGAAATTATATTCTTGAAGAAGCCTTTAAAACACTTCAATCATGGGATGAAAAGGGTTTGGAATTAGAACAGTTTTCGATCAATATAAGTGTAAGACAATTTTTCCATAGCTCTTTTTCAGATGAAGTTGAGCGATTATGTGAAAAGTATCTTAATGAAAATACAAGAAAGAAAATCATTTTTGAAGTAACAGAGACAATTCTTATTGAAGATATGCATAGAATCATTGTAATCATGAATAAACTTAAGTGTTTAGGTATCTCTTTCTCCATGGATGATTTTGGAACAGGGTACTCCTCACTAAGTTCTCTTAGAAAAATGCCTATATATGAGTTGAAGGTAGATCGTTCTTTTATAAGTCACTTGGATGAGTATGAGTCTGATAAGCTGATGATCACTACGATTCTTACTATGGCAAAAATATTTGATCTGAAGACTGTAGCAGAAGGTGTAGAGACTGAAGAACAATTTAAGTTTTTATTGAAAAACGGATGTGATCTTTTTCAAGGATATTATTTCTCTAAACCACTCAATAAAGAAGATGTTGAGATGAAAATAGCTGAAAACCAGAGTGTTTAAAATCTAAACATCATACCTACATTTAGTGAATCTTTTGAATACCTGTATATATTGAGAGGATTCAATTTTATCTTCTTGACAAAATGCTTACTACTTCAATTGAGTACCTGAATCTTGACTTTTCTATACTTATCTGATAATATGAAATAAAGTTGAGCCGTAACATGTAAAGGTTATCCGGAAAAAGGAGCCATTATGATCTATCATAAAAATATGAAATATTATAAAAACGTAGAAGGGAAAGATAAAATTACGTGCCTTTTATGTCGGCATTATTGCCAGATGAAAGAGGGGCAGGTAGGAATATGTGGTATCAATAAAAATGTAGATGGAGAGCTCAAAACACTAGTCTATGGTCACCCTATTGCACTTAATATTGATCCTGTAGAGAAAAAACCTCTGTATCATTTGCTGCCTGACAGCAAAGCACTCTCATTTGGAACGGTGGGGTGTAATTTCAAATGTCCATTCTGCCAGAATTGGGAAATATCCCAGGAGACTAAAGTGAATGAAGAGATAGAGATCAGTCCCCAAAAGATGGTAGATCTGGCATTGGAGCATGGTTGTCAATCGATTGCGTATACCTATAATGAACCAACTATCTTTTATCCCTATGCCAAAGATATTGGTATAATAGCCAAAGAGAAGGGACTGAAAAATATTTTTGTCAGTAACGGTTTTGAATCGCCTGAGATCATCAAAGATATGCCAAGCTGGCTGGATGCTGCCAATATTGATTTGAAGAGTTGGGATGATGCTTACTATAAGAAGGTACTCAAAGGAGGACTCGAAGCTGTAAAAGATACACTTCGAATGATGGTAGCTGAGGGGATATGGGTAGAGGTGACGACTCTGCTCATCGTAGGTGAAAATGACAGTGATAAAGACCTTGAAGAGATGGCAGCTTTCATCGCCAATGATCTGGGGAAACATGTTCCTTGGCATTTGAGTGCTTTTCATCCTGACTACAAGATGAAAGAGCATGAATATACAGGGATCGAAACCCTTAAAAGAGCCAGTGAGATAGGGAAAAAAGCGGGATTGTACTATGTGTATATGGGTAATGTACCGGTACATGGAGATACCTATTGTCCGGAGTGTGGAGAACTGCTCATTGACCGTACAGGGTATTCAGTTACGATCAACAATCTTCTAGATGGACATTGTTCAAAATGTAATAGAGAAATAGAAGGAGTATGGAAATGAGTACAAGAGAGACAACAGTAGCCGGAGAATTTTATCCGGCAAATGCACAAGAGATAGAATCGATGTTTGATCACTATAACAAGATACTTGATAAACATCTGGAAGATGGCAAATTGCTTCAGCACAAGCCAAGAGCTATCATTGTTCCACATGCAGGGTATGTTTATTCGGCATTTACAGCAAATTTTGCCTTTAGATTACTACAAAACAGTCATGCCAAACGTGTGGTGGTCATAGGTCCGAGTCACAGAGTATATCTGAAAGGTACCAGTATCTCTGACTTTGACCAGTATGAAACACCGTTCGGGACATTGCCGATCGATAAAAAGCTGGTAAATGAACTGAAAGAAAAATTCGGATTGCTTTTTATACCAGAAGCGCATCGGGAACACAGTACGGAAGTACAAATGCCTTTTGTAAAAACTTATGACAAAGAAGCCTCTGTTGTTGAATTGGTTTACGGTGATGAAGACCCAAACAGATTGTCAAAAGTGATTACATATCTTTTGGATGATCCGGATACGGTAATTGTTATAAGTACAGACCTCAGTCACTATTATGATATCCGCAAGGCAAAACATCTTGACACTATTTGTATGGATGCTGTACAGAATCTTAATCCTTCTGAATTACATGAAGGGTGTGAAGCGTGTGGTAAGATAGGTGTAGAGGCTATATTGATAGCAGCAAAAATAGAGGGTCTCAAACCTATTTTGCTTGATTATCGTACCAGTGCAGATGCGAGTGGTGATGAATCTCAAGTAGTAGGGTATATGAGTGCAGCTTTTGTAGGATAATGTGATGAAAAATATGCAAGAACTTATTAATGCCATGATCGCCTCAGGGACATTACGAACTCCGGAGATCATTGATGCATTTCAAACAGTAGATAGAAAGTATTTTGTTCCTGAAACATTTTCAGAGTATACATATATCGATGGACCGCTTCCTATAGGAAAAGATCAGACGATATCCCAGCCCTCTACTGTAGCATTCATGCTTGAACTTTTACAACCGAAAAAGGGAGATCAGATCTTGGATATCGGTTCAGGGTCAGGATGGACATCGGCACTTCTTTGCAGTATTGTCGGAGAAGAAGGATCTCTTCTTGGATTGGAGAGAGTTAATACATTGGTAGAAATAGGCAGCAGGAATCTCTCAGAGTTTTCTTTTGGCAAACAGTGCCGTATAGAAAAAGCGGGGGAGAGTCTGGGTGTGCCGGGTAAAGTATTTGATAAGATACTGGTTTCAGCAAGTGCAGAAGAGATACCAGAAGCACTATTTGATCAGCTTAAGATAGGTGGTGTACTGGTGATACCTGTACAAGATTCGATCTTTAGATTTGAAAAGAGATCAGAAACAGATATGAAAACAGAAGAGTTTCCCGGGTTCGTCTTTGTACCGTTGATACATTAACCCTCTTTGAGAGGATCATTCTACTTTACTGATTGTGCGATCAAGTGTATTGCCATACCATAGGTGGTAGCATTGTTGTAACGCGTAAGTATGCGGAAATTGCTGGTGCCTAAATAGATGTCGTCATGCGTAGCGTTACGTGTTTTAAGGAGATAGGCAGTAGATTCTGTGAATCTTTGGGTAGGGTATATGCCGGCTTTTTTTATGGTGCTGAGGGAGTATTTCTTCTTATGTGTGCATCGGAGTGCCTTAAAACGTTTTCCTTTTTTACCTTTGAAGTTGGTGGATACGGCAGCTGGTCTGTCATTCTTCCAACCATTATTATGCATAAAGCGTGCGATGATACCGATACAGTCTTCCAGATCCCATGGATCTTTTTTGCCGTCATGGTTGAAGTCCATACCGTATCTTCTGAAGACGGAAGGTACTTGCTGAACACATCCCATTGCTCCGGCAAAAGAGCCTTCTAGTTTGCTGACATCATAGCCGTATTCACGTCCCATTAAAAAGAGATTTTTCAGTTCGTTCTTGAAAAACTTTTTCATGCGGTTTTGATGAAAGGCAAGTGTAGACAGGGCATCCAACACGTTATAATCACCGGTATACTCCCCATATTTACTCTCTACACCGATAAACCCGACAATGTAGTCCATATTGACATGATATGCTTTGCTGGCACGCTGTAGTATTTTGTAGTAGTTCTTTTTAAATTTTTTGGCTTTCCTGAGTGTAACAGGATCCAGAACATGTGCTTTATATCGTTCCCACGGACCATTGGTCGAACCAACTTTATAACGTCCTGTATATCTTGCCAACGTATCTCTGTCTAGTTTTGCATTTTTCAATATTAAAGTCATATATGAACGTTTAAAATGGTATTTTTTTACCATCATATTAACAAAGTTCTGTACCTCTTTTTTAGCTAAAAAATCGTACGGAACAGGAGGTCTGTCATCATTTGCCAGTAGTATTAATGGTATAAAAGTCATGAGTAAAAGTAGTTTGATTATTTGCAATAGTTTTCCTTATATATTGAATCCATTAGGAGTGCCTATGGGTATTCAGTGGGTTCATTTAGTATCAATAGGCTGTCCCGATAGATAGGTTCATCGATGAATCCATATTTCTCATCCATGAAACCGTTGATTCCTTTGGCTGCATTAGCTTCAAAAACCTTTTTAATATGTCTAGCTCTTTCTAATTCGTATTTATTCATACTAAATACTTCATTGGCTATTTGAACTTGCTTGGGTCCCATACATGCCTTACTCTCAAAGCCCATCATTCTCTCATGCTCGCACCATCTTCTGAAAGTCTCAGTGTCATTATACTCCTGGAACATAAAAGAGACAGGGTGAATACCTGCTGTTTTTGCATCAACTAAAAACTTGGAGAGAATGTAGTCTATGGAGGGGTTCTCCAGTGTGACTATAGACTGTGGCAACCCAAGGGATGTAAGCAGGTCTAAAATACCTAGATTTGCCGTCGTAAGGCGTTCATCTATGCGAAGTTTACTTAGATTCTTAAAAGCTTCTTTCGTCTCAAGAGAGATATGCAGTTCTTTATCTTTTGAGAGCAGGGTAAGAGCTTGGGCTATTTCAGTCTGATCTTTTATTTTTGCCACACGTACCGCATCGAAACTAAAATCATTGAGAAAAGCTATCTCTTCAGCACCACCCTCCTTTAAGGGGTTGGTTCGCACGATGATGAAACTTTTGGAGTGTTCCATGTGTGAAAGAAAAAGAGCGATGTTATAAAGCGCCTCTTTTTTACGGCTTGGTGCGATGGCATCTTCAAGATTAAGTGTAATCATATCGGTATCACTTTCGTCTATACGGTTAAGATGCTTAAGGTTAAGGGGATTTAGCATCATATTGGAACGTTTAAGGGGATGAGACACAGGTACTTTATATTTGTTTCCAAAATGTTTGGGGATATCCTCTATAGTTACACCTTCTAAAAAATCCAATGTATTAAAAATCATCTACCAGCCTTTTTAAACCCGGATTATGCAATAGGATTGTAAAAACAGTGTTTATAATTTCTATTGCATAATCCGGGTTAAATGATGTTTTATAAGATCAATTATAGTTTATTTACACTTCAAAAGTTTGAAAATATTGAAAATAGTTTCATTCGTTCCCTTGTTTATGTTAAACTATGAGTATGCAAAAATAAAGAGAAGGAGTTAAAGATGACAATAAATGATATTGTAATTGTAACAAATCTCGGTGAGATGAAGATCTATCAAGCCCAACCACGTAATCTTGAGGCAGAGGCAGGGCTGAAACCAAACCATGTGAAGCTTGACCTGGTCAATACTTTTGATTATATCGCTTCTCATTGGAAGATCAATGATGTTGTGACAGACAGTGCAGGACAATTTAAAGGCGGTGGTCAGGGTAAAGGTACTTTTACACGGGGCAGTATAGGAGAAGCGCATAATCTTGAAGCGCATATCGAAGACGAAGTGGTAGATCTGATAGCCCAAGATATTTCTAAAGCTATAGAAGCAAATCAGCCGCCTAAATGGTATCTTGCTCTTCCAGGGAACATCTATAATCGTGTAGTTGAAAAGCTTTCGGAAAGTGCCAAATCAAAATTAGAGAAAAGTATAGAGAAAGATTTGGTAAAAAGCGATAAAAATGATTTGATAGAACGTTTTAGTGCTCAATTTTAATTTAATAGAAGAAGGATCTTTCTCCATTTACATTATTCCGGAGAGGGAGAGGTTTATTCTTTCCCGCTCTTGGAGGAGAGAGAACTACTTCTTTTTATGATTTGGCAAGTTTAGTCTCGGCAAATACTTCATCTCCGAAAATAATATTTTATCATTTTCAATAATGAACTTTCGAAGCTTTTTCTCTTCTTGAGTAATATAGACTGACGGAATCCATTTACCTTTTTCTACTTTACCTTTGATTTTTCCTGCCTCTATGGCTTTTTCCAGCACTTCACTATTGATAAACCATATATCAAGCCCCTTTGATATATGGTACGCTATATTATTACAGTATAATACTCAAAAACTTATCAAGGTATTTTTGAATGAATAAACTCCTTTTCGTACTGATATTTTTTACTGTTTCCTTGGTAGCAAGATATGAGGCTTTTGCTACTAAAGAGTGTCCTGCATTCAACAATATAAAACATACTGAAAATACCCATCATGTGATCTTGGATACTACTCGGAAATATACTGTATTAAAACATCATAAGGGGCAAACTCTTATCCTTATTAAGGGTGAGCAGCCGGCACAAAGATGGGTAGATGATAGATGTTTTCAAAAACAGAATGAAACTACAAATCCTCTTAATGTTGAAAAAGTCCAGAGCAGGGTTATCGGCATAGAGGATGAGACTTATGAAGCTTCTGTTCCTGTACAAAAAGATAAAAAGCTTTTAGATTCCACTGCCGTTAGAGATGTCACAGCTTCAAAACAAAACCTTTTGGTACTAAGCTGGCATAATGCTTTTTGTGAAACGCACCGTACTAAAAAAGAGTGCAAAAGAGGGCTCCTTTCTATGTTTAAGCCTAATTACCATGAAAGTCATTTCGTTCTGCATGGACTTTGGCCGCAACCTAAAAATAGAGTGTACTGTAATGTAGACAGAAAAATCATCACTATGGACCGATATAAATATTGGAACAAACTTCCTTCTTTGGGCTTGACTGCCAAGACTAAAGAAGCTTTGTCTAAAGTTATGCCGGGGGTTCGTTCTGATCTGCATAAGCATGAGTGGTTCAAACATGGCACCTGTTATGGCACAGATGCCGAACAGTATTATAAAGATGCAATAACATTGGTAGAACAGCTGAATGAGTCTGCAGTGGGTGATTTTTTTGCTAAGCATATAGGGAAAAAAGTCTCTTTGAAACAGATACAAAAGCATTTTGACAAAAGTTTTGGAACAGGAACAGGCAAGCGTGTAGAGTTAAAATGTAAAGATGGGCTTATTACGGAACTTTGGCTGCATCTGGGAAGCGGAGACAATGTCAGTTTGAATACACTGCTTAGAAGAGGCAAGCAGACACGTAGTCATTGTCAAAGAGGACTTATAGACAGGGCTGGTTTTGGCAGATAAAGTAGATGTGCTTGAAGCACTTAAACACTCTAATGTTTTTCTTACAGGCGGTGCTGGTGTAGGGAAAAGTTATATTACCAATGAGGTGATCTCTGATTACCGTAAAAGAGGAAAGCAGGTTGTCTCTTTGGGTTCAACAGGTGTGAGTGCAGTAAATATAGGTGGATTTACTGTGCATAGTTTTTTTGTCTTTGGCATAGCGTCCAACTTTGATGAACTCGCAGCAGGTGATAAACGAGCGAAGAAAAGGCTTACTGATCTCAAAAAAGTACTTAAAGCTACAGACCTCATTATCATCGATGAGATATCTATGGTGAGTACAAACTTGTTGGACATGATAGCATACAGACTGAACAACTATGGTTACCTTGGTAAGGTACTTTTTGTGGGAGATTTCTTTCAGCTGCCACCTGTACAAAAACAAAACGGTAGAAACGATATCTTTGGAGATAAACTTTATGCCTTTGAGAGCATGGCATGGGAACGTTTTGACCTGACGGTGATAGAATTGACTGAAATGAAGCGTACCACAGATGCAGAGTTTACGCATATCCTTTCAAAAGTCCGAAAAGGTATCTGTGATGAAGAAGTGGTAAGTTACATGACAAAACTTTGGAACACGGAAGGGATGGGGAAAGACCCGACATACCTGTATGGACGTAACCTGGAAGTGGAACAGACCAACAGAGCCAAGATAAACGAACTCGATACGGAAGAGACTATTCTCTTCGCAAATATAGAGATGTTCGGAAAAGTACATGAAAAGAAATTGGCAGGTTGGAAAAATATGTTGCCTATTTCAGAACAACTCACACTTAAAGAGGGGGTGCCCATACTTTTTACCGTGAATAAGTGGGGTAAATTTGTCAATGGAGAGAGGGGTATCCTTCATAAGATCGAAGATGATTATCTCATCGTAGAAAAAGAGGATGAGTTTGTCAGAGTAGAACGCCATGACTTCGACCTGCTTGATATGATAGTCAAAGATGATGGTACTGTAGAGACGATGTCTCTTGCCACACTTTCACAGTTCCCTCTTAAATTAGCCTATGCTGTTACCATACACAAGTCTCAAGGTATGAGCATAGACAATCTTGTCTGTAATGTAGATAATATCTTTGCTCCGAGCCAGTTCTATGTGGCTATCTCAAGAGCCATAGACCCTAAAAAGCTGCGCATTGACTTCAATCGGGGAGACCTGACGCAGTATTTACATAAGGTAATTCATGTAGATGAGAGGGTAGTAGCCTATTATCAAAAACTTTTGTAAGGATAAAAATACCTTTAATGTGATCTGATCTATTGCATTATTGTATGCAATACTTTTATCTTTTCAGACCTTTTCCATCGCTTTTGACTTCCATTTTTAATTTTATCTGCGAACTCCTCTTTTCAGGGAAACTGCCCCCCCTTAACTAGAGAAGAAGGAGAGTATCGGCAGATAAATAAGCTTCATGATACATTGTTTTCAAGCTTTTTTTCTAATTTAACCACATCCTGAATGGTTTTGAGGACACTATCGGGATTGAGGCTTATAGAGTCGATCCCCAGTTTGACCAGATACTCCGCTACATCAGGATAATCTGAAGGTGCCTGCCCGCAGATGCCGCTGTGACGTTTGTTTCGTTGTGCACCCTGTACCGCCATCTCGATCATCTTCATTACACCCGGATCACGTTCGTCATAATCGAATGCAACGATCTCGCTGTCACGGTCAACACCAAGGGTCAGCTGGGTGAGATCGTTGCTTCCGATACTGAAGCCGTCGAAAATTTCACTGAAAGCATCTATAGAGATGATATTGTTCGGGATTTCACACATTACATAGACCTTTAGTCCGTTTTTACCGCGTTTCAAGCCATATTTAGCCATTGTATCAATAACTCTTCTGCCCTCATTGACCCGTCGGCAGAATGGGATCATCAGGATGACATTCGTAAAGCCCATCTCATCACGCACCCGCTTCATCGCTGCACACTCCAGGGCAAATCCTTCCTCGTAGGCTGGATGAGCATAGCGTGCTGCTCCACGGAAACCGATCATCGGATTGGCTTCATCAGGCTCGAAGAATTTTCCACCTAACAGTGTTGCATATTCATTGCTTTTAAAATCGCTCATGCGCACGACACATGGATTTGGATAGACTGTAGCTGCGATCGTCGCCACTCCTTCGGAAAGTGTTTTAATAAAAAACTCTTCCATATTCTTATAGGCTTTGCTTAATGATTCAAGCTGTATTTTGGTTGCTTCATCAACTTTTTCAGGATGTACAAGTGCCATTGGATGTGCTTTGATATACTCATTGATAATAAATTCCATACGTGCCAGACCGATACCGTCTACCGGAAGAGAAGAGAGCGAAAAAGCGATATCGGGGTTGCCGAGGTTCATCATGATCTGTGTCTTTGTTTTCGGAAGGTGGCTCAGGTCTGTCTTGATAACCTCAAAATCAAGCAGACCTTCATACACATGACCATTTTCGCCATCGGCACAGCTGACTGTTACTTCCTGTCCATCCTGCAGTACTTCTGTTGCATTGTCAGTCCCTACGATAGCCGGTATACCAAGCTCCCGGCTTACTATTGCTGCATGACAGGTTCTCCCGCCGCGTGTAGTAATGATAGCTGCTGCTGTTTTCAGTACAGGTTCCCAGTCCGGTGTTGTGGTATCAGTGACCAATACTTCACCCGGTTTGAAATCACTGAGATGTGCCACGTCGGTAATATAATGTACTTTTCCCTGTCCGATCTTCGTACCGACGGCACGACCGCTCACCAGTAACTTTCCTGTCTCTTTAAGATGATACATTTCAAGGATATTGCCCTTTTTCTGCGATTCTACTGTCTCCGGACGTGCCTGTACCATATAGATGAACCCGTCTATGCCATCTTTGGCCCACTCCATATCCATGGGTTTGCGATACCCTGCTTCTTGGGAATAGTGATCTTCAACTTTGATGGCGTAATCCGCCAGGATCATGACATCATCATCCGTGATACAGAACTGTTTTCGGGCTTCATCCGGTGTTTGGATATTTTTTGTGTATTCTACGGCAATATTGTCCGTATTAAGTGTATCGGTAAAGACCATCTTGAGCTCTTTTTTTCCAAGTCGCCGTTTTAATACTGCACGATGTCCATTTTTGAATGTTGGTTTATGAACGTAAAAACTGTCTGGATCTATGGTACCCTGAACGACATTTTCACCCAAGCCATAGGTTGCGTTGATAAAGACAACATCTTTAAAACCTGTCTCTGTATCAATACTGAACATTACTCCGCTGGCACCGATATCGCTGCGTACCATTTTCATGACGACAACGCAGAGCTCTACCTTGAAGCAGTCAAAGCCGTTATCGAATTTATAGTGTATGGAGCGGTCGGTAAAGTTCGAAGCAAGGCAGCGCTTGTAAGCATCCAGTAATGCTTCGGGTGAAGTAACGTTGAGATAGGTATCGTTCTGACCGGCAAAAGAGGCTTCCGGAGAATCTTCTGCAGTGGCAGAAGAGCGTACGGCCAATGAAACGTTTTCGCCATACTCTTTTTTCAGCGCGTCATATCCCTGTAATATCTCAGATTTGAGATCGTCAGGCAGTGTACAGTTATAAACAATGTCACGGCATGCTTTACCGCGTACCTGCAGCTGTTCTACATCATCAGGATCAAGATCATCCAGCTGTGCATGCAGTTTTTCCAAAGCACCATTGGTATCGAGTACTGTATTGTAGGCTGTTGCCGTGATCGCAAATCCGTTGGGAACGCGTACCTGTTCAGCCGTAAGATTCTGGTACATTTCTCCTAATGAAGCGTTTTTACCGCCTACTTCCAGGACATCCTCTATGCCGATTTCATTAAACCATTTAACATAACGCATCTTTTCTCCTTATGCTTCTAAAGGTAAATCACTTCTTCATTATACACCTATCATAGCACTTTTCCGGTATATTTATAAAGTATTCTCATGAAGCGACGATATCTTTGGTATAACAGAGTGGATCATTATAAAGGAAAACGATATCCTTCAGCAGATAATTATGATACTAAAAAGCATCTCAAAAAGGGGGGGGGATGTGAACAATATAAAAGTAGGTGAACCTGTCAGCAATGTCCACCCAATGGTAAAAATGCCAGTCCAAACAGCATGGGGTGATGCATACAGTTATAGAGCTCTGCTTAATCTTTTCAAACCGGATTAAGGAATTGATAGTGCCGGATGCATCATAAACATACCAAATATTCCATTAAAAAAGACTCCTAGCAGAGCAAAAATGAAATAGATTATGATAAACGCCGGTATTGAGGCAAATGCCAGTTTGACCATTAATATAACCAAATCTATAAAAGGGATCTCCAATCCTGTAATTTTGATTCTTTTATCATCCATAATAACTCCTTTTAGTTCATAATAAAAACACTCAATTGAAGTGTGTTTTAACAGTAAATACTATGTTGTGCTTCCAGTCACCGTTAATTATAATAGCAAAAATAGTTAAATAATGATTAAATAATTTTCATGCAGGCAGCAATGAAAAATCAGGAAAAGCCCAACGTTCATTAAGGATTGATCGGCTTGAATAATCATGGATTATTACATTGTCACTATGGGTACATTTCCTGCTTGCCTGATTTTCAGATATCTTCCATGAACAGTAACGATGTCTCCATCAAGTTCTAACATATTGTACTCATTCTTCAGGTCGATGCTGATCTCTTGAACCTCTCCGTAAAAACTACCAAATTTTTTAATGAAACGTGCGGGAGTAAAAATAAAAAATCTTGTGGAACTCAGAAGCATAAAAGGTGTCATGACAACATGTAGGGGGAGAAGAAACAGTACAGAAAGGATATATTTGAGTATACCTTGTTTAAGGAGACCAAAGCGCAGGGTCTCAGAGAGAAAAATATGTTGAAGGTCTCCCATATTTCCTGCTGAGAAAAGGAAGATCTCATCATTGAGTTTAAAAAGGTGGTGTTTTTGGGTTTTAGGGGGTTCACCGTTTGCAAGGGCATCCAAAACTTTCTCTATCTTGGGTGCACGATGGATCCTGGCGACGACATTAAAAGAGCCTGTAGGATTAAGGATAAATGTAGGAATGTGCTTTAAGTCATGCAGTTGTTTCAGTACTCTTCTTATGGTACCGTCCCCACCATTGATGACGATATAGGAATAGAGCTCTATGTCATCATGCCCAGGTAAAGAGGAAGCGTCTATAGAAGTGATATCCAGTCTATCATGATGCAAGGTTTTACCAATAGAAAGTATCTTCATTCCTATCCTTTAAATTTTTATTTATCATACACTTATATTGATTATATTAGGTATAATCCGTGTTATGAAAATAGAAAGTGAAGATGTTTTAGATAACCTGGTTATCTGTCAAAAATGCCATACTCTCCATAAAGAGATAACGATCCAGGATGGCTCAAAAGCATGTTGCCGTGCATGTAATACTGTTTTGTACAGATATGACAGCAGACTTGCAGAGCATGGACTGGCCCTGAGTATATCGGCACTCATCTTCTTTGCTATTGCCAACTTTTTCCCACTCGTCAAGATAGAGCTGCTTGGACATGAACAGTTCATTACCATCCCTAAAACCTTTGTGAGCCTTTTTGATAATGGCTTTTATGTTGTAGGCTTGATCTGTTCTTTCCTCATCTTTATTTTCCCTCTGATGATATTTTCCATTTACAGTATGGTATTCCTCCTTTTGAAACTGAAGGCAGGAGAGAAATTAAGCAAAGAGCTGCTGATATTGCTTTCGCATATCACACCATGGAGTATGAGTGATATTTTTCTGATCAGTATTTTGGTGGCGTTGGTAAAACTCATAGGATATGCACAGATACATATGGGTATTGCTTTTTGGGCATTGATAGCATTTGTCCTGCTTGATCTGTATGTGACCAGAACCATACATATTTCTGAGATATGGATGTTGAGAAAAAGAGTGTTTTTGCAAGAGAAGGCAAAATGATCAAAATAAAAGAAGATGAACTGATCCGTTGTCCTGTCTGTGAAGCTGTCAATATAGACAAGGGGAAAGAAAACAGATGTCGCCGTTGCGGTTCTGCTATTTATAAACATCAAACATTTCAAACAGAAAAGAGCTGGGCATATCTGATCACAGCGATCATCGCTTATATCCCTGCAAATCTTTATCCTATGCTCATTACCAGACAATTCGGGGCTGTTGAGGGCAGTACGATACTCGGAGGTGTGATCATGCTATGGGAACATGGTTCTTATCCTATAGCTGCAGTGATCTTTATTGCATCCATAGTGATCCCTATTTTGAAATTTCTTATCTTGCTTTATCTGTTAATTAGTGTAAAATACCCTTTGGGAAAAGACAGGAAGATCAATAAACATAAATTGTATTATATAACAGAAGTCATAGGTCCATGGTCTATGATAGATGTATTTGTCGTGGCCATACTTGCTGCACTCATACATTTGGCGAACATAGAAATAGTCGCAGGTACAGCCGCAACGGCTTTTGCTCTTTCTGTGTTCTTTACACTTTTGGCAGCACATGCATTCGATATGCGACTTATCAAGGAGAATAGATAAATGCCCGAACAGATACCGGAGATAAAAGAATCAACCAAATTTAATTTTATTACTTCTATATGGATCGTGCCTTTTATCGCACTTTTGATCGCAGGATGGCTGGCATATCAGTATTATGCCCAGTTAGGTCCGGAGATCAAAATAGTCTTTCCGAGAAATGAGGGATTGCAAGCCGGACAGAGTCAGATAAAATACAGGGATGTCCCTATAGGTACGGTAAAGAAAATCGTATTGCAGGAAGACGGAGAGGGGGTGACCATTGTTGCAAGAATGGACAAATCGGCTGTTCCGTATATCAATAAAAATGCAAAATTCTGGATAGTAAAACCGGAAGTAGGCATATCCGGTGTCAGTGGACTTGATACCCTCCTCTCCGGAACATATATCAATATGTACAGCAAGAAGGACAATACGGACTTTAAAGATACTTTTATCGGATTGGACAGTGCATATTATGTTACGGAAGAGGGAGCATACTTCCATCTGAATGCATCTGACGGATATAATATTAAAAAAGGTACACCGGTTTACTATAAGAATATTCTAGTGGGACAGGTGGAATATATGAATATAGCCCTTGACAGCAAAAGTGTGGATATTATTATTTTTGTGAATAAAGCCTATGTTCCTTATATTCATACAGATTCAAAGTTTTGGTTGAACAGTGCAGTGGATGTTGATTTTTCCAATGGCAGGCTGGATGTAAATGTGGCACCGATCTCATATTTGATACAAGGAGGAATATCCTTTTCCTCTTCAGGTGAGGATTTCAAGGCAGTAGTTCCTGATCAGCATATTTTCTATCTGTATAAGAATGCCGGTATTGCAGAGAGTAAAAAAATAGGCAATGCAGGAAATGCTGTGAAGCAATACCTTTTGTATACGGAAGACTCTATTGCAAAACTCAAGACAGGTGCTGCTGTGCATTATGCCGGTTTTGATGTAGGACATGTAAAGGATATAAAGCTTTCTTATGAAAAAAGTACACATCATATGAAAGGAGAGATCCTTGTGGAGATAGATACTTCCATATTTGAGGATAGAAATGATCCGGATCATACAGGTGAAGAGAACTTTTATCAGGCTGTAGAAGATGGTTTGCGTGCGAAGATCACATCTACCGATATTATTACAGGTATGCTGTTCATTGATCTTGTATTTGATGAAAATGCTACAAAACAGACTATATCAAAAGGAAAACACTACGCAGTACTGCCCACTGTCAAAAATGACGGTACAGGTATCATGCATGAAGTTGAAAAAGTTTTGGTCAAACTCAACAAACTCCCGCTTAAAAAACTGATTATTTCTATAGACAAGGTAGTGAATGAGAGTTCTGAGCCTATTGCCAATGCGAACAAGGTACTTCTTAAGCTTCAAAAGACAGTTGAAAATATCAATATACTGACCGGTAAAAAATCATTTACAGCATTACCTGATGAGGTAAACAAAGCACTTAAAGAGCTTACTAAAACACTTAAAGCGACTAAAAAAGTGGTTAAAGGGTATGATAATAATTCACTTTTGACACATCAAATAGCACAAACACTTAGAGTGGTGACCGAGACTTCCAAAGAGATGCAGCACTTCTTGGAGATGCTTAACCGTAAACCAAATTCACTTATCTTTGGAGATAAATAATGTTTAGAATAAAAATACTTTTAACACTTATTGTACTGATTGGTTTAAGCGGTTGTGTATCATCCAACTATTATATACTTTCAACCGCTTCACAACCAAAAGTAATCTATAGAGATAAAAACCGGGTTATAGGGGTAGAGAAGATCACTGTGCCTAAGTACCTTTTCAAAAGGGAGATCGCTGTAGCCAAATCAGCAAGTCAGATCATGTTTTTAGATGGTGCTGTATGGGCTGAAGATCTGGATGCAGGATTAACCCATAGACTGATAAGCTTTTTACAAAAAAAGTTTAATCAACCTGATGTCTATGCCTACCCCTGGGGTACAGATAAACAGCCGGGCCTAAAAGTCAAGGTACAGATAGCACGTTTCATAGCCCATGGGAACAGAGTCTATCTTGATGCCAATTGGGAAGTGGAAAATATGCGGACACATCAAAGAAAGGCAAAACTTTTCAGTATAAGCATGCCTGCTAAAAGTAATGCCGGCAGTATTGTAAATGCTATGGACAGAGCTTTCGGAAAGCTTGAAGAAGATATTGCCAAGGGAATTGATTCATATTAGTCTCTATCGGTCAATTCGCAACTAAGTGTAAAAGTTGCTGTAGAGTATTTCTAAAAAAATTTAGGGTCTAGCGTTAAGCCAAATGGCTTTTGCAGGCGGGGATATCGGTAAGAACGTGGTAGAGCCTGAAGCAAGATAGGCAGGGATTATCCTTAAAGTCCGTTTTTCGGTATGACCAGTTTATATCCCATTGAAGATACCGTTTCAATAAATTTATATTTCAGTTTTTGGCGTAATCTTTTTACAAGGGTTCTGATAGTATTCGGATTGGTTTCTTTGTCTGACCATATTTCTCTTTCTATAGCATCCAGGTAGACAATGTTATTTCTGTTCCGTATCAGTAGATCAAGAAGCATATGTTCTTTCTTTGTAAGATGAATATGCTCACCGCAGCAGTAGAGAAGCCCATTGAGAGTATCGTAATAAAACTCTTTATCAAAAATAACTTTATTCGGATCGTTTTGAATACATGTAAATTCCTGTTTTATTTTTTTTGTAGCAATTTTTAGAAATATTTGTAATTCATCTCTTTTAAATGGTTTGGAAAGGTAGGCTATGGGATCAAGAGTGATAGCTCTGTCCACATTATATTCATCTGTATGTGCAGTAAGAAAAATGATTTTAATTGCCGGATATCTTTTCAGAATTTCCATAGCAGTCTCTATACCGTCTTTCTCCCCATCGATGCAGATATCCATAAGGATGATATCAACGTGTTCTTTTGAAATAATGGCAAGTGCCTCTTTTCCTGAAGAGCAGACACCCACAACAGTATAGCCCAATTTGAGTACATAACTCTCTATTTCCATTGCAACGATACTTTCGTCTTCTACAATGAGAATATTTATTTCTTTCATAGTGTAAATCTTATAACATATTGAATGTGGTCGGTTGTATGCATTTGTATACTGCCTTTTAATTGATTGTGTATTAATCTATGGATAAGTTTTAACCCTAATGAATTGCTTTTTTCCTTAAGATCAAATCCTTTACCGTCATCCTGGTAAATGAGTGTGATTTCGTTTCCATGCTTTCGTAATGATATATCTATATGTCCCCGATGGTTATCAAAGGCATATTTATAGGTATTTGTCACCATTTCATTGATGATGAGACCTATGTAGATGGACTCACGCAAAGGCAGGGTTGCACGTATATCAGCTTCAATACGGATCTGATATTCCTCTTTTGGATAACACTCTTGAATATCATCTATCAGTGATTCTATATATTCTGCAATATCTATTTCTTCCAGGTTCTCCTTAATGATGAGCATATCATAGGTTTTTGCTATGGCATTGATCCTGTTCTCCAGACTATTAAGATTTTGTTTGTGTGTATTTTGTTCTATGAAATCATTTTCTAATCGTACCATAGATAGGATGACTTGCAGGTTATTTTTAACTCTGTGGTGTATCTCCTTGATTAGGAGTTCTCTAGTCTCTACCATGGTTTTAAGCTCTTCTGTTTTTTTGATTACTTCCCGTTTGATGATATCAGTTCTGTTTTTTAACTCATCGAGTATACGTGTATCAACTTTTTCTTTTTCTTTTTGTAGGATAGCATATCTGTCTATAAAAGCCAAAGAGAGGATGAAGGCTTCAAGCGCAGTACCTATCATGAGAATATTCTGGACCTTTTGCATAATAGATGTCAGGCCTATGGCATTTAATATGATTAAAATATAAGAGATAAATACAATTCCAAACCCTAAGTTAAACAGTCTGGCTTGTTTGTTCCCTTTCCTGTAAGAGAGATTACCGGCATAAAGATTATATACAATAAAGATCGTTCCTGTAAGTATCACAATGTTAAGATTATAAAATTTCGGAATACTTAAAATGATCATCTCTATAAAAGTGATGGCTATCAGCAGCTTATAGCCTTTATGTATGAAGGACATATTTTTTGTTTTTAGAAAGTGCATACTGAAAAGAGCAGCAGTAATAATAAGAAGTGTGATCTTAAAGACGGTAATTTGCAGATCTATAGCGACAAAGTATGGCGGGAAATATATCTGTGTCAATCCAAGATATGTGAGCTGTTGAGAGATAAGAGCAAAGAGGTAAAAACTATAGTAGAGATAACTTTTGTCTTTAGTATAAAAAGAAAGTATGAAACTATACAACATAAGTACAAGCACCATACCTACAAGTAAAATGTTGATAAACTGCCGCGACTGGTCTTCTGCTATATATTGTTTTTTATTATATATCAAAAGTCCAAAATCTATGGGGTTGATAAGAGATTTTATTTTAAGATAATATTTTTTTGAACTTTGTGGAGCTAATTTTATGGTGAAGTAGGGGAAAATTGTAGAATGCTTAATGCCTTTATCCAATACACCTTGCAGGATGGGTTTATCTATGATATCTTTGTTATAAAGTGCAAGATGTTCTATCAGTGGAGAAGTGAGTACCAGTATTTTTTCAATGTTTTGCATCGTGTCATTTTTGAGTGAAAAAGAGATCCAAATGGTTTCTGAAGATACCCCTCTGTTGATATAAGGTTTAGTATAAGCAGTGAATTTTTTTTCATTGATGATCTCTTGAAGTGTAAGATCTTCTTTGTCAAAATAAACTTCAGCATGTTCCAAAATTGAATAGGCGGTCTTTGTAGATATTTCAATTACCGAAGCATGTAACGTGCTTAACATAAGTATGAAAATAAGAAATAAAAGCTTATAATATTTTTGGTAATTGATAAACATGAAAAATTTTAGCCAATTATCTCTGAAGAGCACATTTTTAACTTACTTTATATGGCGGGGTAATAAAATGGGACATAGGCTTAAACCGATACAGTAAACTATTTCCCGTTTTGTCATATCTTTTTAATGATACTTCATTTTTTTCTTACAAGCCACTTTGTCCCATTACCGGATCTCACGGAGAAGCTAAACAACTCTCAAAAATGTTAAAGTCAGAGATAAATGGATGGAAACTAATAGAAAATGGTACCTGTATGAATATGATGAAGATGAGAGCACCTTTTGCTTCTCTCGATTCAGGGAGTGCAATGAGGATGTTTATGCTGTAAATAATATTATGTTACAATGACATCACCTAAATATGACCTCTGTATGAGAGGTATCAAGGAAGTGTATGTCATATTTAAAGAAAATCGAAATAGTTTTTTTATTTCTCTGGCTAGGGACTACCACACTTTTTTCAGAACAAATTATTCAAAAAAAGTATGATGTTCCCTCAGGTATGATACTTTACAGTATCAGTGGTGGAGGGCAACTTACACAAGAGGTCAACCTTACGATCAATGGCAAAGGAAAATTACGCTTCAAGGATTGGGGTGCAGTAGAACTTATTGAGGAGAGTATAGAAGAGATAACCTCTGGAGCACTTAAAAATATAGAAGTGATAAACAAATGTGAAAAACATAAAAAAGAGCAAGAATTAAATGTTGATTTTACGACTAAGAAAATTTTAGAACGCCCTATACCTAAAGGTAATGTGGTAGTAAACATAACAGAAGGCTTAGTAAAACAGGGGCAAGAGATCATTGCAGGAATAACCTGCGATGTATGGGAAGGTAATGGTGTGCGAAAGTGTATCTATAAAGGGATCCCGCTTCTTAATGAAATGAATGTTTTGGGAATGCAGTATCAGAAAAAAGCAGTCAGTGTTATTTTTGATATCAATATTTCAGAAGAAAACTGTCAAATACCAAACTTTCCTGTACAGAAAATTGCACTCTTTAAAACAAATTTAAAAACAAAAAGTAAAAAAGTACCCAAAGAATTTTCTAAAGTGTTAAGTGATATCTCCAAAGAGGTATACAAACAGTTAAATGACAACAATATCACAGAGGAAGATCTTACAGAAAAGCAAAAAAAAGCTTGGATACAGAAGCTAGGTCAAAATATTTTCGAAAAGCAAAAAAAGTTGTTACCTCAAATGTTACTCAGTATGCAAAAAGCACGAGAATGTTTGCAGCAGGCAGAGGAGTGGATAGCAGCAAATGATTGTCTGGTAGATGTTGCATATTTAAAGAGTCAATTTACTAAAGATAAAGAGAGTAATATTGAAGTATGGAAAGGTGATGAAAAAAGAAAAGTTTTAAATACTTTTGATGAAAATATCTCACTCTTAGAGTCAAAGATGCGATGTATAAGAAGTGCACAGAATATTATTGACCTCTCCGGTTGTATGAAGTAATATTTTTGTGAAATTTTACCGTATCTATATAGAACTTACCAATGTATGTGGTTTGAGATGTAGCTTTTGTCCTACAAAAGAGTTACCCTCACTGCAGATGGATCTGGATTTTTTCGAGTCCATTATCAAACAGGCACAAACGTATACCAAAGAGATAGCCTGTCATGTGATGGGAGATCCTCTGACCCACTCAAATCTTCATCAATATCTTGATATTATCCATAAATATGGACTTAAAGCAATGCTGACTACCAGTGGGTATTTTCTCAAAAAACATAGTTATGACACACTGTTTCACCCTTGTGTAAAACAGATAAATATCTCACTCAATAGCTTTAATAAAAATGATACCTCTTTGACTTTTGATCAATATATTGCTCCTGTGCTTGCCATGTGTCATGCTAAGTTGGAGCGAAAAGAAGAACTGTTCATTAATCTTCGTGTATGGAATTTAGATGAGATGATGAGTGAACACGCATTTAATGAGGTTCTTTTTTCTAAACTCTCTGAAGCCTTTGATCGTGAGCTTGATCTAGATAATGTTTATAAAGAACGGCCAAGATCAATACGTTTAGCCTCTAAAATACTCATACATTTTGATAATTATTTTGAGTGGCCGTCTTTAAAAAATAAAAATTATGGAGATGGTACATGCCAGGGGTTACAGTCACATATTGCTATCTTAGCAAGTGGAAAAGTGGTTCCTTGCTGTCTGGATTGTGATGGTATTATCGAACTTGGTGATCTGCATGAAGAGAGTTTGGAGAATATATTGTCAAATACGCGTACGATAAATATGATAGAGGGATTTAAAGAAGGGAAGGCCATTGAGGAGCTTTGCCAGAAGTGTTCTTATAAAGAGAGGTTTACCCTCTCATGATCTTATAGTTTTTATTGAGGGATGATCCTGGTGAATTTCGTACCCTCAAGTGTAAGGTTGTACATCAATCCTTTTGCTCCAAACACAAAAGCATAGATAGGCTTTTCATAACTGATGGAACTAATGTCTTTTCCTACACCCCATTTAACAACAGTAACAGCACCATCTACACCAGCCTCCCATCCGTCACTTTTAATAAAGTTATTTAAAGCTGACTTGGAAACGAAGGCGATGATATAAGAAGTTTGTTGAAGTCCCATTTGAAATCCAACTGAACCTGATGTGATACTATAGTAATGTTTTGTTTTCCCTTTGATGCGTAAAACACCCTCTCCATATTCACCACCTACAACAAAGCCGCCTTTTACCACAGAAGGAAAAACAAGGTAACCTTCGACTTTTGAAAGAAATTTCTTACCCCCTTTAACCTCTTTGGTAAACTGTTTGATGGCTTCATTTGCTTTGGCTTCAATCACTGATGCCGGTTCTGCCATAGAGTAACTGTTTAAAAGTAGTATAAAAGAAGCAATAAGTAATAGTGGGTTAAATTGATTGTGTTTCATGAAAATCCTTTAGGTTATTTATGAATTATAACAAATAAATGTAAATCAATTGTGTATAATATTCGAATTTAAAGGATAGAAATGCAAAAAGTAACCATTAAAGCATATGCGATCAAACATAAGCTAAGTATATTTAATGTGATGAAGATGGTAAAGTCAGGTAAATTAAAAACAGATATTGTTGAAGAAAATGGGAAAGAGATAACCTATATTCTATTAGATGAAGCTACTGAGAATGAGGTTAGAAAGCAGATTGTTCCTCTGGAAGAGAAGGAAGAATCGACACTTAAAGAAGAGGTTAAGATATTAAAAAAAGAAATACAGCTTTTACGAGAGGAGATAGAGGTACTCAAAAAGAAGCTATAATAAAAATAAAAGCCACTTCTATAAAGGAGTCAAAGATGAAAGTAGCATATATAACGGATGATATCTATCTTGAACATGATACAGGTATCACCCATCCGGAATCAAGAGAACGGCTTATAGCTATTCATCAGGCTATAGAGCTGCTGCAAGATAAATTAATAAACAAATCTCCTGTTTTGGTATCCAAAGAGATACTCCAAACGGTTCATACACCGGAACATGTTCAGACTATTATTGATGCAAGTAAATATGGTACATCTATTGATCCGGATACGATATGCAGTACCAATTCATACAAGGCTGCAGTGAAAGCCGTAGGAGCAGGTATAGCAGCAGTAGATGGCATAAAAGCAGAGGAATTCCAAAGAGCTTTTTGTGCCGTACGACCTCCTGGACACCATGCCACTCCGACACAGGCAATGGGGTTTTGCCTTTTTAATAATATTGCCATAACTGCAAAGTATGCTCAAAGTGTAGGTTATAAAAAAGTGATGATCATTGACTTTGATGTCCATCATGGAAATGGTACACAGGATAGTTTTTATGAAGATGATACGGTTTTTTACTTTTCCTCCCATCAAGCTTTTGCTTATCCGGGGACGGGTGCAGAAGAGCATAGGGGAGCAGCTGAAGGTGAAGGATTTACGGCTAACTTCTTAGTCATGCCTGATAGTGGAGATGATGAACTTTTAGATATCTATACAAATGATTTACCTCAGTATGTAGAGCGTTTTAATCCAGATATCATCTTGGTTTCAGCAGGCTATGACTTACATGAAAGTGACCCTTTGGCACAGTTAAATGTCACTACGGAGGGTATAAGAAAGATAGTACGTTTGATACTTGATAGTGCAGATGTTCCTTTTGTATTCTTTTTGGAGGGCGGTTATGATGTGGATGCTTTAGGGGAGAATGTAAAAGTAACATTGGAGGAGATGCTGTTGCGTTAATCCTGTTGAAAAGATGCCGCAATAGCTGAGAGCTTAATCATCTATTCCCACTAAGAAAGTGGGAAGAATGACTAGAATTTATATGATAATTGAAAAGAAGCACTTGACTCTGAGTGTTCTACAGTAGTTGGTCCTGTATATAACTCTCCTGTATCGGAATTAAATCCGGTAATAGTATTCATTGTTGTGGTAGTAGTAGGGGCATAGACATAAGAGAGATCCAGTGAAAAAGCATTACTGAATACATAGGTCCCTCCAAGTGTATAGTGACTTTCCGCTGTTGCAGGAAAGCCTAATAAATTAAAAAGGTTAAGTGCATTTCCGGCAGCTTGTGCATAATTTCCCGCTGTAATAACTGCTGGTCCGCTTGGTGCTTCTGTAATAGGGTGGGAAGCATAGTTGTAACCTGCTCTTAAGGCCCAGTTGTTTTGTGCGTATTGATAACCAAATGCATAAACATCTTGATCTTCCCATCCGAAATCTTTATATCCTTTGGCATCAGACCATTTTATTTGTTTATAATCAAATGCAAAAGTATGTTGATTTGCTATATATCCTATACCAATACCGATTTCGGCAGGCTGCTCCAAATTATTTTTCATTGCTCCCGGAAAAATACCAAAATCAACAAAAGGTTGTGTGGCATTTGAAAGCTGGTTACTGTAGTCCATATCGATACTTGATTTATAGACAGCACCAAGTGTTAAGCCATTTGAAAAATCATAAGTAACACCGAAATTAACTCCAAAATTGAGATCTTGTGCAACACCATCTCCTATATTACTTCCGTCAAAGCTGTCATAGTTAATATCTAATGCACCATATTGGAGTATGGGCGTGACTGCGAGACTTAAACCACTGGTTTTATAAGCAACCGGTACACCAAATTGCATAAGTTGCAAGTTCGTTACCATATGCATATTCCCTGAGTCTGTAGGACTTTGAGTTGCATTACGATAATCTACACCCATTCCGGCAGTTCCCCACATGCCTACACCAATATACCAATTTTCATTGAGTTTATGTGCAATTGAGACTTCAGGAATGACATTGATATCAGCATCGCTTGTATGCATATCTGCTGTACCCATTTGTGCACTTATATCGGGCATAAAGAGAGTACCTCCAAATGAAATCTCAGTATTTTCAACTCTAGTGATCAAGGCAGGGTTGCTCAATGTTGATTCTGCGCTATGACTAACGGCGATACCTGTACCACCCATCCCTCTGGCTTTGGTACCCACAGCGATAAGATGATCCCCATTTGTTGCATGTAGTAATGTAGAAGTCAATAGAGACAGAGCAATACTGTTTCCCAATAAAGTAAGTGTGCTTTTTTGCATCATTTTCCCTGAAGTATGTATTTGTTTGAATACAGTATAGTTGAATAACTATTTAAAGTCAAGTAAATCTATAGATTTTATTTTATTATAATTTTATGTCATAATACGCATAAAAAAAGGATATAAATGTCTAAAATACTTTACTGTATTGCACAATTCACCCCTAAAGAGGGAAAGTTTAACGCACTTTTTGAAACATTAAAAGCTTTGGAACCGGATACATTAAGAGAAGAGGGCTGTCTTAGTTACCGTGTCACTAAACAGATAGAAAATCCATTTGCTACGGGAAAAAGTATGCCTATTGTATTTAATGAAAGCTGGGCAAGTGTTGAGGCGTTTGAAAAACATTGTCAAAGAAAAGGGATCGTTGATTTTTTTGAGAGAGAGTGCTTGGCTGAGGATGGTTTGGTTGAAGCTTATAATGTAACAGCGTATATGGATGAATAAGAAGGTGGGGTATCCACCTTCTTATAGAAGGATTTAGATTTTGCCTAAAACAAATGCTTCCATATCTTCAACTACTTCTTCAAGTGTTCTTTCACCGTTGATAACCTTTAAAAGATCTTTGTCTGTATAGAATTTTTGGATCTCAGCCAACGGATCAGTATAGATCTTCATTCTGTCGAAGAATACTTCTACGCTGTCATCTGAACGCTCTTCACCTGGCTTAGCCTCTGCAGCACGTCCTAAGATACGCTCTTTGGCTACCTCTTCACTTACTCTTACTTCAATTACTGATGCAAGTTCAATGTTGTCTTCTTTTGCTACAAGTTCATCAAATGCTGTCATTTGCTCTGTACTTCTTGGATAACCATCGATGAGTACATTATCAACAGGAGCATTGTTGATAGCAGATACAATGGTATCTACAATGATGTTTAGTGGTACAAGTGCACCTTTAGAGATATAGCTTTCTATAGTTTGACCAAGTTCACTTCCGCTTGCTACTTCTTCTCTCAGCATGTCACCGGTTGAGTAGTGTACGATTTTATCTGAGTGCTTTTCAGCGATGATGCTTGCATCTGTTGTTTTACCAGAACCTGGTGCTCCTATGATAAGAAATAATTTTTTCATTGAATGTCCTTTAAAAATTTCGTTATTCCCGGGCTTGACCCGGGAATCTAGAGTTTAAGTTTTATGCCACTTATGGATCCCCGTGCCAAGCACAAGGATGACGGGGAGTGGTTACGCTGTTGGTGTTTGTCTGATTCTGAGGCTAAGCTCTTTAAGCTGTTCGCCATCCACTAAGCTTGGTGCCTGTGTGAGAAGACACTGTGCTCTCTGTGTTTTAGGGAATGCGATCACATCACGGATGCTGTCGGCTCCTGTCATAAGCATGATAAGTCTATCAAGACCTAGTGCAAATCCACCGTGTGGCGGTGCACCGAATTTCAGTGCATCCAGCAAGAATCCGAACTTCTCCTGAGCTTCTTCTTCAGAGATACCAAGAAGTTTGAAGATCTCCGCCTGTATATCTTCTTTATGGATACGGATAGACCCGCCACCAAGCTCTGTACCGTTAAGTACGATATCATAGGCGATAGATTCTATATCTTCGATATCTTCGTAATCCAGTGTTTTAGGCTGTGTAAATGGATGGTGAAGTGCTTTGACCCTTCCATCTTCTACTTCGAACATAGGGAAGTCAACGACCCATAGGAACTCGAAAGTATCTTCAGGAATGATCTCCATGATCTCTGCAAGGTAGATACGGAAACGACCCATATAGTCCAGTACGGTTTTCTTTTCGCCTGCACCGAAGAATACAACATCACCCACTTCAAGTTCACATCTGTCAATGATCGCCTGGATGTCTGTTTCTGTAAAGAACTTAGTCAGTGGTCCTTTGAGGCCATCTTCTTTCATCTGGAAGTAACCAAGACCCTGTGCGCCGAATTTGCGTACATAGTCCTCAAAACCTTTCATCTGGCGTTTTGAGAAAATGTTGTCCCCATTTGGTACTTTAAGTGCTTTGATACGGTTTTTCTTAGGTGTTTTTGCAATACTTGAGAAGATCTCATTATCACATCTCTCAAAGATGTCGATGACATCTACCATTGCCATATCGTAACGCATATCCGGCTTGTCTGAACCGTATTTTTCCATAGCGTCATGGTGTGTCATACGCTTAAAAGTACTTGGGATGCTAAAACCACATTGTGTAAAGATGTCATTAATGAGTTTTTCTGCTACCTTGATGACATCTTCTTGAGTACAGAAACTCATCTCGACGTCTATTTGTGTGAACTCCGGCTGTCTGTCAGCTCTTAAGTCTTCATCACGGAAACATTTGGCGATCTGGAAATATCTGTCAAATCCACTGACCATCAAAAGCTGTTTGAAAAGCTGTGGAGATTGTGGAAGAGCATAGAACTCACCACCATGTACACGACTTGGTACCAGGTAATCTCTTGCACCCTCTGGTGTAGACTTAGTTAAGATAGGTGTTTCTACTTCAAGGAAATCAAGTGCATCAAGGGAGTTTCTTGCTGCAATAGTCGCTTTAGAACGAAGTTTGAAGATATCATATGATTTTTGACTTCTAAGTTCGAGGTATCTGTATTTGAGTCTGATCTCTTCATTTACTTTTTCGTCACCGATGTCAAAAGGCATAGGAAGTGAACGGTTTTCAATGATGAGCTCATCAACTACGATCTCCACTTTACCTGTCTTAAGGTTAGGGTTCTCGAGACCTTCACCTCTGGCTCTTACCTTACCCGTAGCGATAAGTACGAACTGATCTCTTATCTCTTCAGCCTGTTTGTGTGCCTCAGCATTGTCTGCCGGGTCACATACAAGTTGGAGTACTTGATCTTTGTCTCTAAGGTCGATAAATATAACCCCACCATGATCTCTACGGCTAGCTACCCAACCACTAATGGTAATGGTCTGACCGATATGTTCTTCATTTACTTCAGCACAATAATGTGTTCTCACGTGCAATCCTCATATCATTATTTTGTCGCGATTATAGCTAAAAGTAGTTTAGGATTGAATTCGGTGGGAAATATGATCTATATAAAAATAGTGATTTTTAGAAATTCAGTGCTTATTTTTTAGTACAACGCCTCACATCAGTGGCAGGAAAAAGCAGAGTGGGGAGGAACGAGGAGTACCGTTTTTTGATCTCCTCCGATATCTTTGTTAGGCGATTTTCCATGATTGACAGAACTTATCTCAAAGAGCTCTCTCATTGAAAGCTTTGAGATGGGGTCTAGAAAAATCTGGCAGTATTTCTTTTATAATTTCTGTATGCCTCACCATATTCTTTTTCCAGCCATACCTCTTCCGTAAATGGTGTAAACAGGAATACCACAATCATTAAGAGATGTACCACTGTAACATACAATGAGTTCGAGACTAAACTGATGCCAATGAAAAGAATCATGTCTCCTAAATATTGTGGGTTTCTTGTATAGTAGTAGGGCCCGTCAAGAATTAATCCGTTTCTCAACCCAGATGTGTTTTTTATTCCAAGGGTAACAATCCCCCATGTTACAAGCAGTGCGCCGATCACCGTGATTGGAATACCGATAAGGAAACGAATTTCATAAGGAATTACCCATGTATTCCAATCAAGCACTGCCAGCAGTGCATTAGAGATGAAAGCAACATAAAAAAGTCCCCATGTAGTTAAGTATTGCCAAGAGTACTTTTTTGGAGGTGGCCAGATTCTTTTTTCAGGGAACACTATAGACCATGCAAGCCCCAAAAGCAGAATGTAGTTTATCACTACATCAGCTAGGAATATGTTCTCCTTAATATCTGCCATCATACTCTCATTTTTTACCTGACTATTTAATAGAGGAACACTATATGTCCCTCTATTACTTCATCATTCATAGTATGAGTATACAAAAAATGTCCAGCTATTACAAGAAATATGACAATATGACATATTTTTATTATTTTTTCTAAAAAATACCTATAATTATTTGAGCTGTTTATCTTCCTTTAGTCAGATATAAGCCAATATTTGGACACAATGTCCTCTTGTTTTGGAGTAAATTTATGTGCATGAAGAAAAAACCATTAGACGTTGTACGGGATAAAATACGCTTTAAACATTACAGTATAAAAAGAGAAAAAGCGTATGGTGAATGGATAAAATAAGATATTTTCCAACATAAAAATATTTTTAAACCCCAAAGCAACATTATGATACTCTAACAGTAAAAGAACCCTCTGGCTAGGGTTAGTCACAGGGGTATACAATTTTCTACAATGAATAGGAAAACAATGAGCAATCAAAAATTAGATCAAATTACGACAGCAGGGTTTATACTCAAGCCTAATGACCCGGAAATAAAGACACTTTATGAACAGATTAAAGTAAAGTTTGAGATGAAAGGTATTTCTGTGCTGTTAGCAGAACGATCTGCCAATATGATAGGTGAAGAGGGGATACCTTTTGAATCTATGTGCCAAAAAGCAGATTTCCTGGTTTCACTTGGAGGAGATGGTACTTTGCTTTCTCTGGTACGTCGTAGTTACGGATATCATAAACCTGTAGTAGGGATCAATGCCGGCAACTTGGGATTTTTAGCCGATATTACTATCAATGAAGTGGATAATTTTTTAGAGTTGTTGTTGTCAGAGGAGTATCGTATAGATGACAGGATGATGATAGAAGGATATATTAAAACAAAAGAGGGAGATAAAAGACCGTTTTTTGCTTTTAATGATGTAGTTATTACCAGACCAGTCATCTCTAAAATGGTCAAGATAGATGCTTCAATCGATGGTGAATGGTTCAATACCTATAGAGGAGATGGACTGATCATCTCGACACCCACGGGTTCAACGGCTTACAATTTGGCTGCAGGAGGACCGGTGATCTATCCTTTAACCAAGGCATTTATCATGACACCGATTTGTGCACATTCCTTGCGACAAAGACCTTTGGTTGTTCCGGCAGATATGACCATTGAACTGACTTCTCCTGACAACAGGGTCATTGCAATGATAGATGGACAAGATGACTACCAGATGCAAGTAGGGGATGTTCTTGTGATAGAAGGAGCAAAAATAGGTGCCAAACTTCTTCATAGAGTCAAGCGCAGTTATTTTGGGGTACTGCGTGAAAAGTTATCCTGGGGTGATATAAATTGATAGAAAGATTATATTTTTGTGATCTGGTCACTTTTAAAAAAGTGGAATTAGGGTTTGATAAAGGTTTGGTAGTTTTTACAGGTCCCAGCGGTGCAGGAAAGTCTGTACTGATGTCTGCCATACTCTCTAGTTTCGGTTATACTACACAAGGAGCTGCAACTCTGTGTGAAGTCAACCTCACCAAGCCGGTAAGACTGCAAAGTGAAGCGTATGAGTTTGAGGATGAACTGACGATAAAGACACTGAAAAAAGAGAAGCTTCGCTATTTTATAGATGGACAAAATATTTCCAAAAAAGCTTTAAGGGAGATGTTCGATCCTTATGTTAAATATCTCTCTGTCCGGGATAAAGGGGGCTTTGAATCAGAAACACTTTTAGAGATGATAGACAGACAACTCATGAGTAAAGACAAAACTTTCAAAAAGTCTCTTAAAGAGTATAGAAAACGCTATGCAAACTATAAAGCAAAAGTCAATGAACTTGCCAGAATAAAAGAGGATGAAGCAAAACTTGCAGAACTTATAGAATTTACTACATATGAGATTGAGAAGATCAATAGTATCAACCCTCAAGTAGCAGAAGAAGAAGAGTTACTCAAAATAAAACAGCAACTCTCCCGTATTGACAAGATCAAGGATGCATTGGTCAGTGCTTCGGAGATATTTGCCTATGAGGGAAGTGTAGAAGAAGTGTATCGTCTTCTTGACAAGGATGTTTCAGGTTTTTCAGAAATGATGAATCAACTTCGTGCTGACTTTGAAGAGACTGAAACTTTAGCGGATGAACTGGAAGAAGTAAATGTAGAAGATGTTTTAGATAGACTGAGTGATCTGACTACACTTAAAAACCGTTATGGCTCTATAGAAGCAGCATTGGAGTATAAAGAAGCAAAAGAAGAGGAACTTAGAGGATACAAAAATATAGAGCAGGATAAAAGTATGTTGGAAGCATTTTTAGCTTTAGAGTTCAATGAACTGAGTATTATCGCTTCCAGACTCTCTGCTGCGAGACAGAAAGAGGCAAAGATTTTGGAAAAAGTCTTAAAAGGGTATCTTGAGACACTTAAGCTTCCTGCATTGTCGTTTGAGTTTGAGACAACAGTGCTAAGTACATTTGGTGTAGACAGTGTAGAGATAATGCTTGGTAACTCTAAAACAGCTACACTTAGCGGTGGAGAATTTAACCGTGTGCGTTTGGCGCTCATGGCAGCAACGATAAATGAAAACAGTATAAATCAGGGTATCCTGATACTTGATGAAATAGATGCAAATGTAAGTGGAGATGAGTCTATCGCCATTGCAAAGATGATCGCAAAACTCTCCAGTGTTTATCAGATATTTGCGATCTCACACCAGCCACATCTTTCTGCTCAGGCCGATCAGCATATTGTTGTAACAAAAGAGGGAATATCAAGTGAGGTTGAAATACTCAATGATGAGGGGAGGATACAGGAAATTGCCCGCATTATTGCTGGGGAGAATCCGACTTCACAAGCTATTGAATTTGCAAAGAGGCTAAGAGCTTAAGTATCCTGTACCTACTTTAAATTATTCTGAATACTGTTTTTTTAATTCTTCATAATAATAGTTTAAATGATTAAAATAGGCTTCTGATATTACTAGCTCTGTTCCAGTCTTGAGATAGGTGTTGTAGTCAACCAGAAGGTCTGAAACACCGCCTGTTCCCACAGTTGTTGATGAGCCCTTGATACTATGTGTCAATCGCTCCATACGATGAAAATCAGGAATTTCCATTGCTTCTTTAATAAGTGGTATCTGTGTTCCGATCTGTGGGATAAGTTCTTTTACAAACTCTTTTGCTTCATCTTCTGAAAGCCCCATCTTCAGAAGACGGGAATGGTTAAATTTAGGATAGTTCCCTGTAGGTAAATCAATTTTTATTAGGATCTCAGGCTTCTGGATTTGTTCTGGTTCCGGCTTTTTTTCTTTAACTGGAGCTTCAGATATTGACTCCGGTTCTGCTTGCTTGAGTTCCGGTTTTACTGTTTTTAAGTTCTTCTGGACTCGTGTCTGCTTAGGTGCTTTTGCGGATTTTTTTAAAGTCTTTCTTTTTTCTTTTATTCTATTTTGATGCTTTTGATCTCTCTCTTCTTGATATTTTTTTTCATTTTTATATTCGATATATATGATTAAAACAATTATTAAAACAAAGACTGTAATGATAATATACCCAAGCATAAGTGCGCTCCTACAGTTTATATATTGGTAAACTATATCTTATTTAAGATTAGAGAAAGGTTCAAAGTAATGAGATAAATGATAGATTTTGCTATAATTTAAAAAAAATAAGTAGGGTAAAAATGATTGTAGATACACATTGTCACTTAGATGATGAACGTTATAATAATGATTTGGAAAATGTTCTGGAAAATGCAAAACAAAATGGAGTGGAGAAGTTTATTATTCCCGGTGCAGATCCAAAAACTTTGCAAAGAGCAGTTGAGATAGCTGAAGCGTATACATCAGTTTATTTTGCTGTAGGTGTTCATCCCTATGATGCTGAAAATTATGATAAAGAGTATTTGGAACAGTTTGTAGATCATCCAAAATGTATTGCCATAGGTGAGTGTGGATTGGACTATTTCAGGTTACCGGAAAGCAAAGAAGAGATAGAGGCTGAGAAGAGACTGCAAAAAGAAGTTTTTACAGATCAAATACTCTGGGCAAAAGCATTAAAAAAACCACTTATCGTGCATATACGAGAGTCAAGTGCAGATTGTCTGGAACTGTTGGAAAAATACGCTGGGGAAGAAGGCGGTGTTTTGCATTGTTATAATGCAGATGAATCATTGTTAAAGTTGGCAAATCGTAATTTTTATTATGGGATCGGTGGTGTTTTGACGTTTAAAAATGCCAAGAAACTGATTAATGTGTATCCTAAAATCCCACAAGATAAATTACTTATAGAGACAGATGCACCCTATCTCACTCCTCATCCTCACCGTGGTGAAAGAAACGAACCTTCATTTACAACGTTTATTGCAGATAAAATGTCCGAATTAAGCGGTCTTTCCAGATTTGAGATGGAACAGCTGACTACGCAAAATGCTATGAAGCTTTTTAGAATATAAAGTGTGATGCGTGAAAAAGAGTTTTAGAAAATTTATTTTACTTGTGATCTTGATACCATCATACTCTTTTTCACTTTCTATTGCAGATAAATATCCCAGTTATGCTTATGTATTTGCAGAGTTCGGAGTGAATGAAGACTATATTTATGATGAGGATTTTGAACGATTCGTATTGCATAATGAAGAGAAGATAAAAGTTTTTTATAAACGTTCACTTCATAGGGGTAAAGACTTCTTGCCTATGATGAAGGGATATCTGATGGATGATGGTTTATCTGATCTTTTTATCTATCTTTCTATGGTAGAGTCAGGTTTTTCTCCTGCAGTCGTTTCATCCAAAAAAGCGGTAGGTTTATGGCAGTTCATGCCTGCAACAGCAAAACACTACAAGCTTTCTGTGTGCAATAGTTTTGATGAACGCTGTGATCCTGTAAGTTCTACAAATGCAGCGATAAACTACTTGCAGAAACTTCACCGTCAATTTGGGAAATGGTATCTTGCAGCGATGGCATATAACTGTGGTGAAGGTCGTTTGTCAAAAGCCATTAAAAAAGCAGATAGTGATGAGCTCTCCATACTTCTGAATGATAAAGATAAATATTTGCCACTGGAAACAAGAGAATATATTAAAAAGATTTTGCTTGTAGCCATGATAGGTGAGAGTACAACATTGGATTTTGCATCTGGACAATATATGTTTGCAAAAGAGCTCTTGCAAGTAGAAGTGCTTGGCGGTATGAAGCTTGGAGAATTAGCAAAACTCATAGAGATGAAACCTTCAAAATTATTAAGTTTGAACAAGCAATTCAAGGATGGTGTAATTCCTAAAGAAAAACGTATTTATAAAGTGACAATACCTGAAGAAAAAATGATTCTTTTTTATTTACGATACGAACTTCCAGAGGAAAAAAAGTCCATTAAACCTCATTTGCTCTCACACTATGTGAGCTTGGGGGAAACGCTGGAAAGTATTGCTAAACAGTATCATAGCAGTACAGAAGAGATAAAAACAGCTAATCAGCTGAGTGATGATTTTCTTATACTTGATACTCTTTTAGTGATTCCTGTGAGCCAAGAGATGTTTGAAAAAACATTAAGAGATTAAATGACAGTGTTGTAATTATTTTGGTTTATAAAATGCATAATCAAGCAAAAATAAAGTCAAATAAAGTGATAATATTAGGTAATATATAGATGAACATCCAGAGTTACGCAGAGGGTTCAAATAACAGAGGTTTTATGAAAAGATTTTTAAGTATCTTCCCATTTATTTTTGTGGTATCCTCACTACTTTTTGTTACAGGGTGTTCCCAAAAGCGTAAAGGTGTCATAAAACCTACAAAATACACAAGTGCGGCACGGCATAAAGCAACAATGCGTTCCTATAAAGTGTTGGGTAAACGTTATTATCCAACTTTTGTAGAAGTAGGGCAAGAGATGCAGGGGATTTCAAGTTGGTATGGACCTAATTTTCATGGGAAATACACCAGTAATGGTGAAGTTTATAATATGCATGCAAGAACAGCAGCACATAAAACATGGCCTATGGATACCATGGTAAAGGTGAAAAACCTCCAAAATGGGAAAAGTACTATTGTACGCATCAATGATAGAGGTCCTTTCGTGAGAGGACGTATCATAGACTGTAGTTATGCTGCCGGTAAAGAGCTGGGACTTGATAGAATGGGTATTGCAAAAGTTTCCATAAAAGTAGTCGGATTTGCAGGAAAAGTACAATCAGCTGCCACTATTGCCAGAAATAAAAAATTGAATATCCAAACACGTGTTCACCTTTCCAACTTTGGTGTACAGGTGGGTGCCTTTAGACGTTATGAAGGAGCACAAATATATAAACGCAGATATACAGGAGTGTACGGTCGCTATAAACCTGTTATCAAGCGTTTCTCAGATGTGGACGGTGCACCGCTCTACAGAGTGTGGCTTATGGGATTCGGTTCTGAACAGGAAGCAAGGGACTTCAAGAACAGTCATGATCTTGAAGGCGCGTTCATAGTGAGAAATTAAACAATAGAAAAAAGAATAGGAAGAAAGATGATAGAAGTAACAAGAGAGACAAAAGAGACACAAATTTCAGTCAAACTCAACCTTTATGGAAAAGGAGAGGCAAAGATACATACCGGAGTAGGTTTCTTTGACCATATGCTGGAAGCCTTTACCAAGCATGCACATATCGACCTGGAAGTAGATTGTACCGGAGATACCCATATAGATGATCATCATACAGTAGAAGATGTGGGTATCGTCATCGGACAAGCACTTAAAAAAGCGATTTACCCGGTAAAAAGCATAGAACGTTTTGGTAATGCTACCGTCGTAATGGACGAAGCAAGCATAACTTGTGACATTGATCTGTCTAACCGTGCATTCCTTGTCTATGAACTTCCTATAGGTGGAAGGGTAGGAGCGTTTGATGTTGAACTGGTAGAAGAGTTTTTCAGAGCATTTACATTTAATTTGCCTCTGACACTTCATCTTATCTATAATCGCGGTAAAAACAAGCACCATATTATTGAAGCAGCTTTTAAAGCACTTGCTGTAGCACTGCGTAGAGCAGTTGCAATCAATGAAAATGCCGGTATCCCAAGTACTAAAGGGGTACTATGAGCATAGAACTAATAGTACTGGATGTAGATGGCACGATGACAGACAGTCGTATCACCTATAGTGAGCAGGGAGATGAGATCAAGTCATTCAATGTTAAAGACGGATTGGCGATCGCAAGCTGGAGAAAGCTTGGTAAACAGGTAGCCATTATCACCGGAAGAAGTTCAAGTATTGTGGCGCGACGTGCCAAAGAGTTACGTATAGAACATTTTTATCAAGGGATAGACAATAAAAAAGAGGTTTTAGAAGATCTTTTACGTAAATTGAATTTAACAATGGAAAATGTTGCAGCTATAGGTGATGATTTGAATGATATGCAAATGTTGAAGTCAGCAGAAATTTCATTTGTTCCAAGAGATGCCAGTGCCTATGTAGACAAGATAGCAACTGTTGTTCTTTCTAAAAAGGGTGGGGATGGAGCAGTAAGAGAGATGATAGAACATCTTATTATCAAAGAAGGACTTGAAGAGAAGTATTTGGAGCTATGGGATTAAAATTAGAAATGCTGATTGCTGTAGCAATTGTAGCTATATTATCATTGACATTTATGGTAAAATTCTCCCAGAACTCTTTTGATGAAAAAACTTTTAGCAAAGAACTTGAATTTACTGACACCACATTTACAGAAGTAGATACAACTACTATGCAGGGCAGAGCTTTTAGTGCATATGGTGTAAGGGATCAAGGTGTCTTAAGCTTATATAAGCTTATGTATCATACGAATAATATAGAACTTCTCAGTGCAGAAAAAGGTACTTATAGAGGAAATAAAATATATTTAGATGGCAATATTACAGTTAATCAAAAAGAAGGCTTTGATTATGCTGCCGAACATGCCGTTTATGATAAAAAAACAGAAATTCTTGATATTACTTCTTCTTTTACCGGGGTTATGGATAAAAATATAATTCATGGCAATACTTTACGTTATGATGCAAAAATAAAAGAGGCTTTTGGAAAGAAAATTGATGCAGTTGTTTATACGACTGAAAAGTAATATGATGATATAATCATATTTATACTATTCTAAAGAAAAAGGTTGGTTTGTATTGAAATTTCTTAAAATTATATTTTTTATTTCTATCGCTATGACTCTTTTTGCTGAAAAAGTGGAAATTACTTCGGACTCTATGAAAGCACAGAATTTGCAAAAACAAGTACACTTTATAGGTAATGTCAAGATTAAACAATTAAATAATTGGTTACATGGAGATAAAGTTATTGTCTATTTTAATGAAAAAAATGAAACTAAAATGTATGAAGCTACAGGGGCTGTAACCTTTGAGGTTAAAAAAGAGAATAATTTTTACAAGGGTAGTGCAGATAAAGTAATCTATTATCCTAAAAAATCACAATATATTTTAACAGGGAAAGCAGTGATAGATGATTTAATGAATAAACGCCATATAAATGGTGAGATGATTACGCTAGATATGATAACAGGTAATGCTGATGTAAAAGGCAATAAGAAAAAGCCGGTAAAATTTATTTTCGATATGGAGAAAAAAAAGTGAGTACACCTCGTGTAGTAGAGGCTGAATTTATAAAATCAGCACAAAGCATTGCAGACTCTTTACCTGAAGATATGAGTGAAGTGGTTTTTTTAGGTCGTTCAAATGTTGGTAAAAGTTCTACATTGAATTCACTTACGCAGAGAAAAAACCTAGCTAAGAGTTCAGCTACTCCAGGGAAAACACAGCTTATTAATTTTTTTGAAACACGTTATCTGTACAATGATGTAAATTATCCTGTTCGTTTTGTGGATCTGCCTGGATTTGGATATGCAAAAGTTTCTAAAACACTGAAAGAAGTATGGCAGAAAAATTTGGTAGAATTTATACAACATCGTGTTTCCATCCGTCTTTTTATTCATCTTCGTGACGCACGTCATCCTCATGCCAAGATTGATGATGATGTGGAAAATTATATTTCAGAGTTTATTCGTCCAGATCAACGATACTTGACTGTTTTTACCAAGATAGACAAGTTAAATCAAAAAGAACGTGCTAAACTGAAACGAGAGTTTCCCGGCTCAATCATGGTTTCAAATCTTAAAAAAAATGGGCATGACAGAGTACATCATGAAATACTTCAAACTATTTTTGGTGTCGATAAAGAGAATGTTCCAGCGAAGGAAGATACGCATTGATCACTCTTGTAAAAGCTAAACTGAGTGACATACCTGCTATGCAAGCACTGGTATCTTCCGAAGTGAAAGAGGGTATCATCCTTGATCGCAGTGAAGATGAAGTTGCAACAAATATACGTTCGTATGTACTTGCAAAAGAAGAGGGGAAACTTGTAGGCTATACAGCACTTCATGTACATTCAAGACGACTCGCAGAGATACGAAGTCTCATTGTCGATAAAAAATATCGTGGGCAGAATATTGGGAAAAAAATGGTTGAATTTACCCTGAAAGAAGCAAAAGAGTTAGGGGTAGAAGAAGATGTGCTTGTTTTGACATATTTACCTGCATTTTTTGAAAAACTCGGCTTTAAAGAGATCAACAAAGAGCTGATACCAGAACATAAAATCTGGGCTGACTGTATTAAGTGCATTCATTTTCCAGTATGCAATGAAATAGCATTAGTCTATAAATTGTCTTAAGGCTTGTGTATAATCTATGCATCAGTTTCACAAATCCTTAACTCTTTCTTTCATTTGGGTATCGGTACTTCTTTTTATACTCTTTTATCCAATGCTCATCTCTATTTATGTTTTTTTACCGCTTCTTATTGGAGTTATGGGATATATTTTGATACAAGGTATTGAACAGGGAAAAACAGTTTATATCTTTACTGCAATCATCTATTTTATCAATCTTGAGATAAATCTTTCTTTACCTTTTTTTCTGATCTTTATTTCATCATTGCTTGTATATGTTCTCTTTTATCATTCATTAATTCATTTTAGCAAATGCAGGATCTGTGGACCGGTATTGAGTGTATTACTCATAGATATGGTCTATTTAGGTAGTTTATTGTCTTACGATTTCATCTTTCAAAGTAACAGCATCGTTTTGGACAATATATTACTCTATTCACTGATCGTAGATCTGCTGATTGTGGTGATACTATGAAGTATAAAATTGTTATAGCTATATTTTTACTTTTTTGGGGTTTAATGATAGCTAGGCTTTATCATGTGAGTATAAAATCTAATTTTTACTATGAAGGTTTAGCCAAAGACAATATAGAAAGAAAACAGTATATTAAACCTGTCAGAGGGGAGATCACTGATATTAACGGTAATCTCCTTGCTATGAATCAGATAGGATTTTCTATCTCCATTATGCCGCACCTTAAAGAAAAAGATAAACGCTTGCATCATGTTGTGGACCTGTTGGTAGATACATTTCCGGATTTAAATAAAACAGTAATGATGAAGGTCTATAAAAAATACAATTCACCCTATAATCATAAATTTATTAAAGTGGTGGATTTTATTCATTATGCAGATATGATGGGAGCCTATCCGAAACTCAGTTTACATAAAGAGATAAAGATAGAAGCAGAGACAAAACGTTATTATCCTTATGGAAAATATGCTGCACATATTGTAGGTTATACAGGCAGATCAAATAAAAAAGAAAATAAAAAAGATCCTGTAGTCAATGAAGTAGGTAAAGTAGGCAAAAGTGGTTTGGAAAGGTATTACAATAAGGTTTTGGAAGGCGAACTGGGATATGTAGTCAGTAAAGTGACTGCAACGAATAAAGCCATAGATATATTGGAAAAAGATCTTCCAAAAGATAATAAGAATATTCAACTCAATATTGATATTAATTTACAAAAAATGATCTATGAACGTTTTAAAGAGTCCAAAGAGGTGGGTGTAGCTGTTGTGATGCGTACAAATGGAGAGATACTCTCTGCTGTAAGTTACCCTTCCTACGACCCAAATCTTTTTGTTGGCGGTATCAGTCAAAAAGACTGGAAAGCTTTGCAAGATGATTTAGCCAAACCTTTTACCAATAAATTTATACACGGGACATATCCTCCCGGTTCAACTATTAAAATGGGTATGGCTTTGGCTTTCTCAAAATCTTTAGAGGGTGTTCTGGATACCAGTGAGTTTTGTAACGGATATATTACTTTGGGCAAAAGCAAGCATAAGTTCAGATGCTGGGCTCGATGGGGGCATGGCAAGGTGGATCTACGTAAAGCCATAAGAGAGAGTTGCGATGTCTATTTTTACAATAAAAGTTTAAAAGTTGGTATTGATGCGATGGCTAAAAACCTTCGTTCTTTTGGGTTGGGGGTAAAAACAGGTGTTGATCTGCCACGTGAATATAATGGTGTTATTCCTGATAAAGCATGGAAGATGAAACGTTATAAGCAGCCATGGTACAGGGGAGAGACGGTTATCGCAGCTATTGGCCAGGGGTATGACCTTGTTACGCCTTTACAGGTTGCACGTTATACAGCCCTGGTCGCTACTTCTAAGCTGGTTACACCTATTATAGCAAAAAGTATTGATGGCAATATAACAAAGAGAATTATCAAGCCTATACATTTTAATCCATATTATTTAAATGAGATTCGCAAAGGTATGTATGATGTATGTAATATTAGAGGAGGAACGGCCTACAAAACGATGCGTAAGCTACCTATTATTGTAGCAGGAAAAACAGGTACATCCCAGGTGACATCCATACCCCAGTCAACTAAAAAGCGTATTAAAGAGGCAGATCTTGCATACTACCATCGTTCACATGCATGGATAACGACTTATGCACCTTATGAAAATCCACAATACATTGTTACCGTACTTGTGGAACATGGTGGTCATGGCGGAAGTACAGCAGGGCCTATTGCTGCAGATATTTATAAATGGCTTTATAGAAACAACTATTTTAAGAAAAAGTCAACACCCAAGAAAAAGTAATTGAATCCTCTGAATGTACAGGGTTTATTCGGAGGGTTCAAATATTAAAAGCAGGGTGTGATATTTACATGTTTTGTAAAGTATTATTTAAAAACAATCCTAAAATTATGATCAAACTTATTCCTGCTGATTTATTATAAAGTTTGTTTGCTGTGATAAAAACAAGCAGTAAGGTAGCCACGATCATTGTGGCGATATCGAAAAGGTAAGCAGGTGCATTGATAGGCATAGGATTTACCAGGGCTGCTGCACCGATTACTACCGTTGTGTTTGCCATGTTTGAACCGATGATATTTCCTATAGCCATATCGACCTTGCCTCTCATTGCTGCAGAGATACTGACAACCAACTCGGGAAGAGATGTGCCCAGAGAAATCATAATAATACCAATGATCCATTCACTGATACCAAAGCTTTTAGCAATCTCAGAAGCACTCTCTACAGTAAAGTGTGCACCGATAATCACCAGAATAAAACCGCCCAAAAGGACAGTGATGGTACTTGACCATGAAAAATGGCTTACATCAACATCATCCAGGTCCTCTTCGGGTAAATTCTTGACATCTTGAAGTAAAAAGAGTAGATAGGCTCCCATTAAAAGGAGTAGAAGTGCAGCATCGAATCTGGAGATAATGCCATCAAGTATCATGAGAATAAAGACAAGAACAGGGACTAAAGCCCATGTACTGTCTTTAGCGAAAAAATCTCTTGACGGATTGATTTTTCTTGAGATAAGGAAAACCGTTGCCAAGACCAGGGTGATGTTGAGTATATTGCTTCCAATGACATTGGCTATAGCGATATCTGCCTTATCATTAAGACTTGCAGCTACACTTGCTGCCATCTCAGGTAAAGATGTACCCAGCGCAATGAGGGTTGCCCCGATGATAAACTCTGATATTTTAAATTTTAAAGCGATACGCTCACTTTGATTGATGAGTAGCTCTGCACCCCAAATCAAAACGCCCATGGCGATAACAAAAATGACAAAATTCATTACTATCCTTAATTTAAATCAGAAGATTCAGTTGTTCTTACTATAAGACTTGAAGGCAGATCAAAAGTTTCTATGAGTTCTTTTTCTCTTTTTCTCATTTCACCATTATCCGTTTCATGGTCAAAGCCGAGAAGATGAAGTAGTCCATGTATAAAAAGCAATGAGAGTTCATCTTCTGAAGTGTGTCCAAACTCATCTGCTTTTTGTCTCACAAAATCTGCAGAGATAACGATCGATCCCAAAGGCATACCAAATATTGATTGTTCTGTAAAAGGAGCATCCATAGGAAAACTAAGTACATCTGTCGGGTTCTCTTTTTCCCTATACTCCCGATTGAGTTCCTGAATAGTGTCATTATCTGTGATAATGAGTTCTATATCTCTGGTTGTAAGATTTTGGGCTATTTTTTCAAGTAGATCAATATTGACCGGCAGATCAGTTTGATTCTCTAAGTCTATAATATTCATGCCCGAAGTTTACCCAAATCTTGGTAAAATGGCAGTAAAACATCAGCCAAGGAGATTCCATAATGAATAAAAAAGCAGTCTGTATCATCTCTGGAGGCATGGATAGTGCCTTGAGTGCAAAGATGGCACAAAATGAAGGTTATGAGATTATTGCGTTACATTTCAATTATGGCCAACGTACCGAAAATAAAGAATTAGACTGTTTTAGGAAGATCGCTGATGCTGTAGAAGCGAGTGAAACATATGAGATAGACCTGCCTTTTTTCGAGCAGATAGGTGCATCAGCTTTAACTGATAAAAGTATAGATGTTCCTACAGGCGGACTTGAAGATGGAGTGCCTGTCACCTATGTTCCATTTAGAAATGGTATTTTTCTCTCTATTGCAGCTGCTATTGCAGAAAAACATAATGCAGAAGCACTTTTTATCGGTGTAGTTGAAGAAGACAGCAGTGGATATCCGGATTGTCGAGAGAGTTACATTGCACAGATGCAAAAAGCGATCAATATGGGCACCAAAGAGGAGACGAATTTAGAGATAAAAATGCCTCTTGTGACATTGAAAAAAAGTGAAATCGTACAGAGATCTTTGGATCTGGGTGTTCCATTGGAAGATACCTGGAGTTGCTATCAAGCTGAAGAGAAGGCGTGTGGAGTATGTGACAGTTGCAGGTTACGTTTACGTGGTTTTGAACAGGCAGGTGTGAAAGACCCTGTTAAATATGAACAGGTATTATAAAACGTTCTGAATGCCTAGAGTCATAAGCTATATCGGAGTAACTCCGATATAGTCTTAGAGACTTATTAGTATCTTCTACGGCAATTTCTATATCCTTTGTTCCAACCCCTTCTATAACTACGGTTGTTACGGAATAAACTTCTATTCTTTCTTATGCCACGATGTCGTTTTGAATAGCAGCCGTCATTATATCCTCTATTATAGTAGTTCCTACTATAATGATGGACTCTGCATTGTCTATATCCTGCATACCAACCATTTCTGTAGCTGGCATAGTTGTTCCATCTATAACGATTTTTTATTGTATAACCACGTTTTCTTGAGTTACATCCATCTGTAATACCATATCGATATAAGGCATTTCTATTGTAACCATAGTTATAACCATCATAGTAATATGGATCACCACTCCCCACTAAAGCATCTGCAATAACAGCTTGTTCATATTGTGTACACCCACTAAATGCAAACACTGCAACCAAAGATGCAAGCATCATTTTTAACTTTACTAATCTCATTTTCTCTCCTTTTTCAATAAGATGATTTATTATATCACCTTTTAGTCTATAAAATCTACTATAGTAATAATCAAAAAAATTTATGAAGAAAAACCATTTACAACAAATTGAAATTCATATTTATGTGTCGGATATTTTTTGAGACCTTCAGAAATAAATTGATCTTTTGAGATCTGTCTATCCCATAGTCTGTAAGTCAAGTCTCTAAACCATGCTTTTTTTTCAGGAGTGTCAAGTGTGATTTTGTTATAGTACGGATCATCTTTGATGCTGGATGCCACTTTTCTCATAGTCTCCTGATAGGCGGCCAGCTTTGCTGCTGTAGGTTTTTTATAAGTTTTTTTTAGGGGTTGGGAAGTTGATGGTGTGAGTGAGTTTTGAGGCATATTGCAGGCAGTAAAACTTAATCCTGTAAACGCTACTACTAATAATTTTAATTTCATTTCCATTACCTTTATTATATATCTATTTTCGGTAATTACACATAGCAGACATGTCAGTATGATTATATCTGAATGTATTATATATTGCAAATTTATGAAAGTATGAATCTACCCTTTTTTCTATCTTTTTTAACCTTGTTATGGAGCCCAAATGTTCCATTCATAGCGACATAGACACCATCATCGGATAATGTTTGCAAATATCCGAAAGCGGAAGTCAGATTTGCTGTAGCTTCAACAGGCTCTATAGAATAGGGTACCATAGCACCTGTCAGAACAATGCGTTTATCCAGATCTCCGTCAGCCAGATATTTAGCGGTTATATCCATAGTATCCGTACCGTGTATCACAATGATATCATCATATTTTGAGAGGTTGACGGTAGCCAGAAGGAGCAGTCTGTCCTGATTGTTCATATCAAGGCTGTCTTTTCCTATCATATTGACGATCTCAAATTCACAGAGCCATTTGGAAGCTATCTCTTCCACTGCTTTGGATGTTTCATCAATGATAAGTTCACCTTTTAGAGGGTCATAGATCTTATTAAATGTACCGCCTGTGCTAATAATAAGTATATTTCGCATTTATAACCTTGATTTATGTATAGTTGGTCTACATTTTACCTCAATGATGATAAAATATCGCAATTTATTTTAGGAGCAGTTGAATGATAATGAAAGGCAAAAAAGGTGTTATTTTAGGCATCGCCAACAAAAAATCTATCGCATACGGTATTGCGAAAGCATGTCAGGAACAGGGTGCCGAGATGGCGATTACTTTCCTCAACGAAAGATTTGAGCACAAGTTGGCCCCTATCGCAGAAGATCTGGACTGTGGAGCCAGACTCTATCCTTGTGATGTGAGTAAACCTGAAGAGATAAAAGCACTCAAAGAATCTTTGGAAAAAGATATGGGTCAGATAGACTTCATTGTACACTCTATTGCTTTTGCTCCCAAAGAGGGGTTGAGCGGACGTTTTGTCGATATCTCCAAAGAGGCATTTGATGTAGCGATGGATATTTCTGTCTATTCACTTATCGAGATCGTAAGAGAGTTGAAGCCTATCCTCTCAAGCAGTTCTTCGGTATTGACACTCAGCTACTATGGCGGAGTAAAATACATCCCTAACTATAACCTTATGGGTGTGGCTAAAGCGGCACTAGAGATGACCGTCAAATACCTTGCTGAAGATCTTGGAAAAGACGGTATCAGGGTCAATGCCATCTCAGCAGGACCTATCAAGACACTTGCAGCTGCAGGTATAGGTGACTTTGCCTTTATGCTCAAATGGAATAAAGCCCATGCGCCGCTTAAAGAGAATGTCACCATCAACCAGGTAGGAAACTCCGGTATGTACCTCCTTTCAGACCTGAGTTCCGGTGTAACCGGTGAAATCCACTATGTAGATGCCGGTTATAACATCATGGGTATGCCTGCTGTTAAGTTCGATGAGAACGGTAAACCGCATATTGCCTGGAACGGGGAGTCAAAATAAGCGTTTTACGCTTGTTTTGGAATGTTGAATTTTGAATGATGAATTTTGAATGTCGGTATGTATCGCTTTGCGATACTTTTATAAGGGAAACGCTAAATGCCTAAAACGTCTCAACGTTCTCAGCAGGATTCTGCTGAATACCTCGCCAAGAAAGCTTTTTTTGACAAAGTGCTGACTATCTACGGACGAAATGCCGTTCTTGAAGCACTTGAAGATGAGGCTGTCACCATACACAAACTTCATCTCTCCAAGTCCAACAAAGATGCTTCTGTGCTTGAGCAGATGAAAGCTATCGCTAAAAAAAGAGGTATAGAAGTAGCGTACCATGATAAAAATGCTCTCTCACGTATCTCTAAAAATGCCAAGCAGGATCAAGGGGTGGCTCTTGACATTGTACTGGAGCATTTCGGAGACGAAGAGCATTTTAAAGCGAGTCATAAAGCCTATCGTATCATCGCACTGGATGGTGTGACAAATCCTCAGAACTTAGGAATGATCATCCGTTCCTGTGCCGCGGGGAATATTGATGCTATCTTACTCCCGACAAAAGGTGCAGCACAGATCTCACCGCTGGTCATCAAAGCCAGTGTCGGGACACTTTTCAAAATGCCCATCATTAAAACTTCCAATCTCAAAAAGACACTGGAGTCCTTTAAAAAAGAGGGTGCAGATATCTATACACTCTCTTCTCATGCTTCACAGAGTTACAAAGAACAAAACTATAGTGATAAAACCATTTTTGTATTGGGTAATGAGAGTGAAGGTGTAAGCAAAGAGGTAGAAGCTATTTGTAATGAAAGCATAGCCATCCCTATGAAAAGAGGGGTTGAGTCTCTTAATGTTGCAGTAACAGCTTCTTTACTGGCATTTCTTTAATGTTCGGAAGTGGAGACTTTAGTCCCACCTGCACTTTATATTTTAACTTCATATAGGAGTGCGCGAGATAGATAAGGCGGTTGAGAATATAGATAAGAAATAGATATAGTTCTCGAACTATTAGGGTCTACTTAAGTTTAATTATATATAGATAGAATATATAAAAACAAATGGACTTTAGTAGTGAAAATCATACATTTTTCTGATACTCATTTAGGCTTTAGTGATCTGGATATTACTAATGCTGAGGGTATTAATCAACGTGAGGCAGACTTTTACCAAGCTTTTGCCGATGTCATCGATGCCATTCTTGACACTAAACCTGACTATGCTATCCACACAGGTGACCTTTTTCACCGTGCTTCTCCTTCCAACCGTGCCATAACCTTTGCTCTTGCGCAACTCAAAAGGCTTGAAGAGGCAAAGATCCCTCTCATCCTCATCGCAGGAAATCACTCAACGCCTCGTACCTCTACCTCTTCACCTATTTTAGGAGCACTTAGTACATTGGACAATGTTTATGCAGTATTTGAACAACGCTATGAGATGGTGGTTTTTGAGGATGTAGTGTTTCATGCTTTACCTCATATCAATGATGAGCGTATCATTCCTGAGGAACTGGACAAGATAGAGAGTGCCATCGACAGCAAGAAGAGAAATATCATGATGATGCACTGTTCTGTAGGAGCGCATTATCTGATGCATGAGTTTGGGGAGTGGGTCTATCCTAAAGAGCGTGAAGCTATTTTCGAGAAGATGGATTATGTGGCGTTGGGGCACTGGCATGGCTTTGGTGCTGTGGGTAAACATAAAAATGTCTTTTATAGCGGTTCAACAGAACGAACAAGCAGTAGTGACAAGAGGGAAGACAAAGGGTACGTCCTGCTGGACTTTTCCAAAGAGCTAAGCATAGAACATCATACGATCCCTCTGCGTAAATCACTTGAGTTTACGATAGATGCCGACAGATATGAAGAAGAGATAGCCGCTCTTGATCTCTCTAAGATAGCAGATGCCCTGGTGGAGGTGAAACTCTTCAATCTCACTGCTTCAAGCTCCATAGACATTACCAACAAGCAGATCAATGATCTCTTTTCAGATGCTTTGCATGTCAAGGTGAAGCGTGAGTTCAAGGTGGTGGAGGGTGAACGTATAGAGGGGGACATCGAGTCTGTCTCTCTGGAGTCCTATTTTATCTCTCACATTCAAGAGAGCATCGAGGATGAAGCAGAACAAGAGAGACTGACTGCAAAAGCCAAAGAGCTCTTTGCACTCTATGAGGAGGCTGATGATGATACTCACTAGTCTCACGATGATCAACTACAAAAAGTACCAAGACTTTACCCTTGAATTTGTAGAAGGTCTGACCGGCATCATCGGTCGTAACGGTTCAGGGAAATCCACCATCTTCGATGCCATTACTTTTGCTCTCTATGGTGATGTACGAGGTGAAAAAGAGACCATTCGCAATGCCAAGGCAGGAGAGAAAGAAGCCGTTGTCGTTACGCTTGAGTTCGAGATAGAGGGTGAGAACTACAAAGTTGTACGAGAGATGCGAGGTAAAACACTGGTTGCCAAAGCAACCCTTTATGACCATAAAGATGCATTGCTTAGTGAGGGCTCCAGGGAAGTCACCAAGCACATCACTAAACTCGTAGGCATGAACAAAGAAGCCTTTATGCACACGGTCTTTGCTTCACAAAAGGAGCTTACAGCACTGAGTGGGCTGAAGAACGAGGATAGAAAGAAGATCATAAGAAAGCTTTTGGGGCTGGAGAAGATAGACAAGATAGAGCAAGAGATAAAGTCCAAACTTACACAGCTCAACCGTGACATCAAAAGTTTTTCTGAGATACTGCTCTCTGATGCAGAGGTCAAAGAGCTGGAAGAACAGAAAGAGGCTAAAACCAAAGAGGCTGAAGCTCTTCAAAAAGAGGTAGAGAAGATCGTTAAAAGTTTTGAAGCCAAGAGCAAAGAGGTAGAGCAACTAGATAAAGCACTCAAAGCTCTACAGAAACTCAAAGATGCGTTTGTCAAACTTGGCTCTGATCTTGACTTGCTTAAAAAAGGGCTTGAAGGTCAAAAGGCTAACCTGGTCAAAGGGCAAGAGAAACTTCAAGCGCTACAGCTCAAAGCGTCCCTGTATGAAAAAGATAAAACTCTCATAGCAGAGTATAAAGCTCTTGAAGTCACCATAGCCAACTTACAGAAGCAAAAAGAGCTTTTCTTGAAGAAAGAGGGTTTAGAGAAAGAGCAAGTAGTACTTCGTGCACAGTACAAACAAGATGAAAAAGAGATACAAGCGCTAAAGAAAAAATTAGAAGCCAAACCACAACTTCTAAAAGAGCAAACAGAGCAAAACAAATTACTTCAAGCCTCCGTAAATAAACTAAAAGAGATAGAAGCCAAAGAGAGTACCCTCAAACAAGAGATAGCCAAATACAATGGTCTCATAGAAAATACCAACAAACAAGTAGCCAACATAGAAGCCATAGGCAAAGGCTCTAACTGTCCTACCTGTACGCGTCCTTTGCTTGATGAATATGATAATGTCATTGCTTCACTCAAAGCTACTATTACTAAGCTGCATAATGATGAGATAGCCAAGAGAGAAACAGAGCTTACAAAGACAGTAGAGGCTAAGACCAAAGAGCAAGAGAGTAAAACCAAAATAGAACAGATGTTACAGAAGCTTAGTGGAGATTTACGTGTACTAGAAGCAGATGAAAAAACACTTGCTCAAAAAGAGGAAGAGTTTAAAAACATCACGGCAAAGGGTTTGAGTAATAAGCAAGAACTGGAAGCTCTCAAAGATGTTAAGTACGATGTAAAGGCTCACAGTGAGGCTCTTGCGAAAAAAGAGAATTTAGAGCCTAAGTACAAAGAGTTGCTAGGGCTTGCAACGCTCATCGCACAAATTCCTACACTTGAAAATGAGTTAAAAGCTATAGAGGTAAGCATTACTCAGAACCAAGAGAGCATCAAGAAGCAAGAGAAAGCCATAGCAGAGCATAGCTATGATACCAAAGAGCATGAGAGGCAAGAGAAGCTTTATGATGAGGCATTGAAAGCAAAAGATGAGATATACAAAGAGCTGAGTCAAAAGAGAGTAGAGCATACACAGATTAAAGGTGACATAGGCACTCTACAAAGTAAACTGACTAGAAATGAGCAGCAAAAGAAGCAGCTCCAAACCAAGCTTGATGACAAAAATGACTACGATAAGCTCAAAGCTTTCATGGGTGAGTTCAAAAACAAGATCAACTCCCAGATCTCCCCACGCATCAGCCAACTATCCAGTGAAATGTACGCGAGCATCACCAGGGGGAAATACCAGCACATAGAGGTAAGCAATGAGTTTGACTTCTTCATCTACGATGATGGTGTCAAGTACCCCATAGAGCGTTTCAGTGGTGGAGAGGTTGATTTGGCTAACTTGGTGCTTCGTATTGCTATCTCTAAGACGTTGAGTGAACTCAGCGGTAGCGGTGGGGTTGGTTTCTTGGCGTTCGATGAGGTGTTCGGAAGTCAAGACGAGGAGCGGCGCTTTGAGATCATGGAGGCGTTCCATACTATCAAAGAGCAGTATAGACAGATATTTCTGATCTCTCATGAGAGTGAGATTAAGGAGATGTTTGAGAGGGTGGTGGAGTTGTGAGAAAATGTAATGGGAGCATAAAAAATGATTGATTATACAAAAAAACTTAATTGTAAGAAGTTTGAAAGATATAGAGATATTGATATAAATGAGTGTACAGAGAGTAATAGAGGAAGAATTGTAAATTCACCAGCAATTAGAAGATTGGAATGACCCCAAAAATATAGACACTTTTTTACGCGCTGATTGAGTATAATAATACAAGAGGCAGTAAAGGAGTAAAAGTAATGCCACCACGCTATACAGATGTAGCATGATCAATCTCTATGATCGCATGAAAATGGTTAGGCATGATGATGAAGTCATGTATGGAAACAAACG
>OBKJ01000010.1_pt1 | contig 72855 bp, 55 predicted proteins | sample 1496181 | NCBI WGS metagenome assembly OBKJ01 (sample SAMEA3696446, study PRJEB22514) | metagenome | biome: water; feature: marine; material: hydrothermal vent | place: Pacific Ocean | collected 2014-08-12 | depth 1521 m | reverse complement strand
TAGAGGTGTAACTTATGTTACTATTTGGAACTGACACGGAATTTTAAACGCTCTCTAATGTAGGGATTATGTTGGTCTACATTAAGATGTAAATATTAGATATTTTATTGTACCTCTAAACAGTTTTCACAATATTCTGCAGATAAAGGTAAAGGTTTTTTACAAAACTTACATATTGATAAACAACTTTCACTACCATAAGCACTAGCAGATAAGCTACCATCAGATCTAACAACACTGGGTAATTTAAAAAAATAATTCCCTGCATATATAAGTATTCCAACATCTTTTAGTCGAAATAAGTAATTAGAAATAATTTTTTTAGAATTAAAATTTGGTGTATCATCGTCCCTTGCATACATAAACAAAATATCGTCATCATTAAATATAAGTTCATTCCAATCATAAATAAATTTATTTGGGTATAACTGCTTTTTTGACTTCAGATACTGCATAACACTTTTTGCACCAAAAGCTCTCTCTTTCAATTTTGGTATATTTTTCCTACGAAGAATAAAGTATTCATATATATAGAGCCTAACTAATCTTCCATCAACTGGATATAAAGCATCAATATCACAAGGTTGAGAAATAAATGGAGGTAAACTATTAAGATTATTTATTCCTAATGTTTGTCTTGCATATTCAAGTAATTGAGTATTACTTTCAAGGGTATATTTCTTTCGTTCTTTTTCCTCATTATATAGTTTTATCAAAGCCTTCATTTTATTTAGTTTTTCATTGAGAATATATTCTCGTTCTCTTTTTACTTTTTCATCTCTCTTTTTTATTTTTTCGTTTTCGAGTTCTAATCTTTGGTTATAAAGCCAGGTGGTATGATTTCCACTTTTGATCATTTTTTCTATCATTTCAAAATCTACATAATATTCATTCAGTAAACCGCTTAAATCTATTTCTATTGAGGATAATTTCTTTTTTCTAAACTCATTTATTTTCTTCTGTTCAGAGAAATGAGTAACGGCTATTTCAATATACAGACTCTTAGTATCAATTTCTCTATGAAGTTTTGCTGTGATATCAGGGATTATCAAAAATTCTGTAGTCTCTCCGGGTATAGCTGTTTCCAAGATGATTTCGTCAAAAGTCACAATGCCGTAATTGATTAATTTATTCTCGATTTCTATCGAAGGTAAATACACAGCTTTTTTTTGAAGTATAATTTGTTTTGCAGCAAGGTGAATAGCTGTTTCTTTACCTGTCTGGCAAGAATGGTTTATAGCATGGGCAAAATGATGTTTATTTTTATCTCCTTTTTTTGCTATTAAGGGTTTATTGCAGGATGGACATATACAATTACATAATTTCCCACGTTCAACTTGTGAAGGTTCATATAATATTCCATTTTTTAATCCAAAGGGGATTTTGTATTTTGAGTTCATAAACTTCTCTTCTATAACTTTCAAATTATAATAATTTTAAAAAATAAGCATAATTTTCAGTATTGTTTTGATTATGCATCATACAGCAACTACACAGTATAATTAAGACTAGTTTAAATTTTGGTATAAAAGGAAGATATACAGACAATGAATAACACTTATCGTTTATCTTTTACCGGTGCCTCTTTTTTTCTTCATGAGACAATTATCCTTGCAAATTTATGTTTAGAATATGATGATTGCGCCAAAGCACTTAATCACCTTTTATCATCAGAGATACTTGATCGCAGCAAAAGTACTGTAAAACGCGAGAGTAGTGAAATCATTTTAAGACTCAATAATCTACCTAATACGCTACTGGAAAGATTGGCAAGTATAGATCCAGACGATGCAAAAGTGATATTACTTTACGCTATTATGAAGACCTATCCAATCATCAAAGAATTTTGTTTAGAAATATTGTATGAAAAGTCATTGATCATGGATAACACTCTTCAAGAGTATGAGATCAATGCTTTTTGGCGAAGAAAAGAAGAAGAGCAAGAGGTTTTGCATGAAAAGTCAGATGCTACCAAAAAGAAGCTCAAGCAGGTTATGTTTAAGATATTAGCCGATGCAGGCATTCTAAGCTCTACCAAGGAGAAGGCTATAGTGAAGCCTTATATCAATGATGTAACGGCGAAGATGATTCTTGAGGATAGTGATGAGAGCTATTTAAGGGCATTGCTTATGAATGATTCTGAAATTGTTATGGTTGGAGCATAGAGATGAAAACGGATACCTTTGAAAGATTGTATGAAAAATGCCAGGATGAGTCATTTCTAAGTTCTGAGAAAAATGACTATAAAATCCCATTTTATATTATCCCTTATGAGCCACAGGAAGAAAAAACAGTGTCTCAGCAAATAAACATGGTGACAAAACGTTTAAGAGAAGCCAATAAAAATATACTTGTACTGGAGCTATTTGCAGTTTGTATTGATCTATTGAAAGAGCAGGATCTTTTGGATGACATCTTTGATCTTGAAAAGGATGAGGATGCAACTTATTTTTTGGATGCCTTTGATTCAGCTCTCAATGATGATATCGTGACAAACTATATCCAGCAATCTATTCAAGGTTCTGATCCTGATGTAGTGTTTATCCAAGGTGTGGGAAGGATATATCCATTTAAAAAGATCAATCCTTTGATCAATAGCTTACATTCCAAAACAGAAGGAAAGCCTATCGTTTTCTTTTATCCGGGGGTATATGATGGTAACTCATTCAAGCTATTTGGTTTGCATAATGACAGCAAAGCAGATTTATTTAAATCCAACTACTATCAAGCATATAATTTAGAATAAAAAAATAAAAGGGAAGAGTCATATGATCATAGAGAATATTTTTGAAAAAGATATCAACCGTTCCATAGACGGTGTGATTAAAGCAAATGATCTTACACATATTGATGATGAAGTAGATGAATATGTGATCACTAATGAGATCGAAGATAAACTTGAAACATTTTTTGATGCTTATGCTTCGAGTTTAAGCAAGCCATCAAAAGATATCGGGGTATGGATCAGTGGTTTTTTTGGTTCAGGTAAGTCTCACTTGCTTAAAATCCTCTCTGTAGTCATGGGAAACCAAGATAAATACAAAGATATCTTTCTTGATAAATTGGCATCATGTGACACATTCCTTCAGGCAAATGCAAAACAGGCTCTTTCTGTACCTACACAAACGATACTCTTCAATATCGATCAGCAAGCCAATGTAATGCATGGAGATACATCCAGTAGTGTTCTAAGTGTCTTTCAAAGGGTCTTTGATGATATGAGGGGCTACTATGGGGAAAAGGCTTATATTGCAGAGTTAGAAAAGTTTTTGGATGAAGAGGGGCTTTACGAGAGTTTTAAGTCTGCTTATTTGGACGTAGCAGGAGATACTTGGGAGAATAAGCGTCATCAGGTTCTTATCAAACGAAAAGAGTTTGCCAAAGCACTCTCTCAGACATTGGATATCTCTGAAGAGGAAGCCAAAACCAAACTTAAAGAGTTTCAAGAAGACTATAGCCTTGATCCGCACAAATTTACTGATGAAGTTAAACAGTATATTGCCAAACAGGAATCAAATTTTAGACTGATCTTTTTAGTTGATGAGATCGGACAGTTTATCGCTGATGATGTCAATAAGATGCTGAATCTCCAAACGATCGTTGAATCACTCTCTGAAAAGTGTGGTTCTCAGGCATGGGTATTTGTAACATCCCAACAAGATATTGAATCGATCATGGGAGATATCAACGCGCAGCAACAACACGACTTCGCTCGTATTATGGGTCGTTTTAAAACAAAGCTCAACCTCACCAGTGCCAATGCGGATGAAGTTATCAAAAAGCGTATTCTCTCAAAAACAGAAGATGCATCTGTGGAGCTGCGTCGTCACTATTATGAACAGCAAGCAAGCCTAAAGTCACTCTTTTACTTTACTGATGGTATGCAGTATCAGCAGATCCAGACAGAAGAGGATTTTGAGAGTAACTATCCGTTTATCCCTTATCAGTTTGATCTTTTAGGTATGTCACTGCTTGAACTGTCTCGTCACAATGCCATGCTTGGGCGTGCACAGAGTGTCGGTGAGCGTTCTATGCTTGAACTGTTTCAAAATACAGCAAAGATGGTGAAAAATAAAGAGGTTGGGATACTCTCTGACTTTAGTAACTTCTATAGACCACTACAGACTATCCTAAAAACAGAAGTGATCAATGCGATCAAGCTAGCAGAAACTAATCCCGTTCTTGATGATTTTGATCGTAAAGTACTCAAAACACTCTTCCTTGTACGCTATATAGAGAGCTTCAAACCCAACAAAGCCAATATAGCCATACTACTTATCTCCAAACTGGATGAAGATAAACTCGCTCTTGAGAAACGTGTACAAGAGTCTCTCAACAAGCTTGAGAACCAAACATTCATTCAGCGTAACGGTGAACTTTACTTTTATCTTACCAATGAAGAGAAAGATATCATCGAAGAGATCAAAAACATAGCGATTGACAACTATGCGATCAATGATCATCTCTCTTCAGTGATCTACGATGGTACTATGGGCGCTACCAACAAGATCACACACCCTGATTACAAGCAGGACTATCACTTCACAAGAAGGCTCGATGATGAAGTAAAATCCTCAAGAGAGTATGAGATTGGTATCAATATCATTACACCATACTATCATTTGCAAAGTGAAGCAGAACTCATTAGTAAATCTCAAGGATCCCATGATCTTCTTGTGAAGCTTCCTGACGATGATGTGCTCAAAAAAGAGATACGACTTTTCCTTCAAACTCAGAAGTATTATAAGCAGTATGCTTCAGATACTTCACGATCTGAAAGTTATAAGCGTATACTCAATGAGCAGGTTCAAGACAACAATAATCGAAAGATCAACATCACCAAGCGTATAGATAAACTCTTGCAGGGGGCCGAGTTCCTCGCCAATGGTAGAGTGCTCGATCTTAAAGGTCTTGACCCAAAAACGAAGATTGTCAATGCTTTCAATGAATCTATCCTTGAGTTCTATCCGCAGCGTCGTATACTTCGAGAACATTATAAAGAGAGTGACATTACAGCGATACTCAATGCAGCTGATGATCTCACTACAGGAAGCAAGGATAACCTTACAGAAGCAGAACAGGCAATCGTCAATAAGATATCTTTTGCCAAACAAAAAAATGACATCCTGACATTAAAAACACTCATCGAAGACTATGGTACATTCCCTTACGGATGGGGACGTTGGGCAGTGATCTGTCTTGTGGCAAGTCTATGGCGAAAAGGTCGTGCAGATATCAAACTGCATGGAGATATTCTGGGCATCAAAGAGCTTGGTGAAAACTTAACAAATACCCATAACTATCCAAATCTTGTAGTTATCCAAGCCTACACACCACCAACATCAGCTATCAGGATAGTCAAAGAGATCTATAATGAGATATTCAGTCAACCTCTATCAGCCTCTGAAGCCAAGGATGTCTATACACAGTTTAAAGCTGCCATGAGTGAGCTTGTCGAAACGATGAAAAGCATTTATGCAAAACAGGCTGACTATCCTTTCGTCTCTGTCCTCAAAGAGCCTATAGAACTTTATGAAAAAGTCTCCAACCTTATGCAGAGTGATCTGTTTGAAAAGATTGGATCCTATCAGGACGATCTCGAAGACAGTTATGAAGATCATATCTCCAAGATCAAGCAGTTTATGAACAGTGGCGGAAAAGTTTCAGTATATGATGCGATCAAGCATTTTTATATGAGAGAGGCTGCAAACCTTCAGTATATTACTAACAAATCAGATATAGAGCAACTCAATGCTTTTATCCATGATACCAAACCGTATAGAAGTGGTCTTGCACAAAAAGCCAATGAAGCATTTATGCGTGTTAAAGCGGAACTCGAAGAGATGTTGAACAGTGAACGTGCCCGGGTAGTCAAGGAGGCAGATAAATATATTGACCTCTTCCAAAATGATGAAGATTTCAATAGATATCTTGAACCTGCCCAGAAAAACCAGGTACAAAAACCCTTTTTGGATGTCAAAAGCAGTGTAGATAATATCTATATCATCGATTCGCTCAAACAGACTATCTCAAATCTGCATGATACCTATGTAGAGCAGAGTGATATGGCTGATGAGATGATCTATCTTGCCAAGGTTGAAAGAGGTGAGATCATCGAGGAAAAACCAAAACCAACAGTCAAGATCAGTAGTTTACAAGGTAGGTTTAGAGGTAGGTATCTTGAAAATGAAAATGATGTTGAAGCGTATCTGAATGAGCTTAAAGTGGAGTTGCTAAAAACCATTCAGGAAGAGAAGAAAATATCGTTATAGGAGTAGGATAATCAAGCTGCACACTTGGATGTTTATGTATATTTCAGAAAGGAGATAGGCTGGTTTGCTATTAAGTGAATTTTATACTATAATGTTTTAACTATTAAACGTATTTAATACTAAGAGGGAAAAGATGATACCTATACTGAGTAAACTTTCAAAAAGATTTTTGAGCACCAAGCCATCATCTTTCAAGCGTTTTCTTTATGAACAGATAGACTTTAGTGCCAAAGTCATAGGCATAGTCGGCGGCAGGGGTTCGGGTAAAACAACACTCATGCACCAGTATGCCAAATCCTCCAGGTATAAGTCTTCCCAAATACTCTATATATCATGTGACCATCCCTCTGTTATTCATGAAAACATCTATGATATTGCTGATGACTTTTACACACACGGCGGAAAGTTGCTGCTGCTCGATGAGATACACAAGATCAAGGACTTCAGTGCGCATATCAAAGCTATTTACGACTTTACTGATCTGCAGGTGGTCTTTTCAGGTTCTTCTGCGATGAATATCAAGCATGAGATCGGGGATCTCTCAAGAAGGGCTTTGGTCTATACGATGCCGGTGCTTTCTTTCAGGGAGTATCTCGCACTCAAGAACATTGCCCATCTCAAAGCGTATAGCCTTGAAGAGATACTCACCTCCCATGAAGATATTGTGGTAGATGTGATCTCGGAGGTAAAACCTCTGGAACACTTCGAAGACTATCTGGAGTATGGAGCGTATCCTTTCTTTAAAGAGGGGATCAACTCCTATAGTGATAGACTGCTTGAAGTGGTAAATACCACTATCGACAGCGATCTGGCTTCCATTTTCAGTATTAGCTATGAAAAACTGGATGCGCTTAAAAAAGTACTCTATATGCTTTGCAGTACCACGCCTTATGAGGTTAACAAATCCAAGCTTTCTGCCAGTGCCGGTGTGTCGTGGAGTACACTTTCCAAATATCTGGACTATATGCAAAAAGGTTCGCTGCTCAATATTGTTAGAGGAAGCAAAGGACACAAAACGATCCAGATCCCCAACAAGATACTGCTTAACAACCCAAATCTTTTCGGTGTACTGTGTGCCAAGGCGGACACAGGTGCCATCAGAGAGAGTTTCCTGGTTTCCCAACTGCTGACAGCTCACCAGGTGCATTACCATCATCAGGGAGATTTTCTTGTGGATGAAAGGTATATTTTGGAGGTAGGTGGAAAATCTAAAGATGCAAAACAGATCCAGGGGCTTGCAAGTGCGTATCTTGCCATAGACGACATAGAGAGCGGATATGACAATGCTATTCCGCTTTGGCTGTTTGGGTTTTTGTATTAACGGGTGGTAAAGATATGAGTACAGCAGGATATGACAGATGAATAAAAACAGATTAAAAAGCTTCGCACCAAAAGCTAGAAATAAGCTCAGAGAACAGGTCACTACAAAGGCATTACGTTTTGGTATAGACTTTAAGAATGAAAAGATGCTTGAAACTGATAGTATAGAGATCCGTTCAAAAGCCAAAGAGATACAGGAGTTAAAAGACCGCATTGCCAAGACATCCTATAATGAGACTTTGGAACATGTCGCTTATACATGGTTTAACCGATTTATAGCACTTCGTTTTATGGAGGTCAATGGATATCTAAAAACAAGGCCTTTGAGTGCTTCTGGGGAGTACAGTACACCAGACATATTGACCGAGGCACAAAGCAGTACGCTTGATGAGACACTTGATGTAGACAGGGACAAACTCTTTGAGCTTCTAAGTGCAAATAAACTCGAGTCTGCATACCAGCTTCTATTGGTTGCAATGTTCAATCAGTTTAATGAGTCTATGCCTTATATGTTTGAAAAGATCAGTGACTATACTGAACTTCTAATGCCAGATGGCCTTCTTTCGGAACACTCCATCATCAAAGATATTGTTGAAGGTGTAGATGAGGAGGATTGGAAAGATGTTCAGATCATTGGTTGGCTCTACCAGTTTTACATCTCCGAGAAAAAAGATGAAGTGATGGGGAACAAATATACGGAAGAAGAGATCCCTGCTGCGACACAACTTTTTACACCTCATTGGATAGTGCAGTACATGGTGGAAAATACACTGGGTAAAACATGGTTGGTTAATAACCCTGACTCCAAGCTCAAAGAGCATATGAAGTACTACATAGAGACAGATGAACCGCTTGAGAGTTTCCCAAAGATCACATCACCTGAAGAGATCACTTTTATAGACCCTTGTGTGGGTAGTGGACACGTCCTGGTATATGCTTTTGATATCTTGATGAAGATCTATGAAGAACGCATGTATGACACGAGAGATGCCGTAGAGAACATACTCACCAAAAATCTCTTTGGTCTGGAGATCGATGATCGTGCAGTGGCATTAGCCAACTATGCTTTGGCAATGAGGGCGATGCATTACTACCCTAAGTTCTTACGCCGATTGAAGATCTCTCCAAATGTCTTTGCTATGAAAAACCTCACCGTGAGTGAAAGTGATCTTCAGGAGTATGCACAAGAGATGGGAAGTTCTCTCATTACAAGTGAACTTCTAGATAATCTTGAGCTCTTTCGAGAAGGAAAAACCTTTGGATCACTTATCGTTCCAACCGTTGTCAATACAAATGACATCATTGAGTCTTTAGAACAAAAAGATCTGGGAGCCAATCTTTTTATCAGAGATACACATGAGGAAGTATTGGGGATACTCAAACTTATGCATTATCTACAAAAAGAATATACCTGCACAGTGACCAATCCACCCTACATGGGGAGTAAAGGAATGAATAAAGAGCTGAGTGCATTTGTGAAGAAAAACTACCCAGACTCCAAAGCAGATCTTTTTGCCTGTTTTATGGAGCGGTGTTTAGACTTTACTGTAGAGTATGGACTCATGGGGATGATAAACCAACACTCCTGGATGTTCCTCTCATCTTATGAAAAACTACGTATCAAACTACTTGAAAATCATAAGATCGATACACTTGTACACCTTGGACCTCGAGCGTTTGAGGAGATTGGTGGTGAAGTGGTGCAGAGTGTGGCGTTTGTGTTGCAGAAAGGAAAATAAAACATGATAAAGGCATTAAAAGGCATTGGAGTATTTTCATTAGTTTTTGTATTGTTTATGATTATTATACTTGCACTAATAATGCCTGAAAATTATGATAAACATATGTCGCAAGTTATGGCATTAATAGGTGCATTGACAGCACTAGTTTCAGTACTTTGGACGCAATACAATAAAAAATTGGAAGAGGAAAATAAATTTAAACTTGCTGAATATGATAAAAAACATCAAATCTCCAAAGAAACATATCAAAAATTATTTGATGAAAAGATCAGTGTCTATAAAAGTCTCTATAATGAACTTTTAAAGTACAAAAAAAGATTGGCAGATATTGGAAAACAAGATTATGATATTGATAGTCAGGGTGAGATGATATTTACAGAGGTTTCAGCAGAAAATGTAAATATTTCGACACTAATAAACATCTTTAGTATTGTAGAAAAAAATATTTTCCTTATATCTCCAAAAGTAGAAGAGATATATGTTAATTTGTCTTATGCATACAAACAAAAAGAAAATGACTTTGAGTTTATGCTTGATACGATTATTGATGGAGAAGAGGAAGCTAGAGAAGAAAGTAATAAGTTAGATAAGAACTTTTTTGAAGTACATCAGAATAAGATCAATGAATTGTTTAAGCAGATTGAAATGGAGATCAAAGAAATGAAAAAAGAGATAGGTTTTATATAATGACAAGTGAATATTCAATAGAACTCCAAGCAGAAAATATTTCGAATAAGAATACAAAAATATATTTTCAGGAAGTACTATCTTCATATATTAATGGAAACTATCGATCTGCTATTGTTGTGTTATGGACAACTCTTGTTTGTGACTTAATTTATAAACTACAAGAACTCAGTGATATTTACAATGATTCAGTAGCTGAAAAAATTTTAAAAGAAATTAGAAAAAAACAAAAGGAAAATCCAAAATCTCCGGAATGGGAAGCTGAACTAGTTAAGCTTCTTGAAGATAGAACTGATATGTTTACTACATATGAAATAAGTCATATTCATTCTTTACATCAACATAGGCATTTAAGTGCACATCCAATTATCAAAGAAGATTTAGACTTATACCAGCCAAACAAAGAAACTACTAGAGCCTTAATACGTAATACTTTAGAGTTTATATTGACAAAACCAGCGATGGCATCCAATAAAATTTTTAATGATCTTATTATAGATTTAGATGAAAAAAGAGAATTATTTCCAGCTATTGAGGATTTAGAAAATTATTTAACACCTAAATATTACAAATATATTCCTAATCAAGTAAAGAAATATATTTTTAAGCAGTTATGGAAGTTTGTTTTTAAACTAAACAATCCTGATGCTGATAAAAATAGAAGGATGAATATACGGGCATTAGCAATTTTGTATAAACAAAACCAAAAGTTAATTAATGAACTCATGATTGGCGAAAAAGAGTATTTTGCTTCTAATATTAATTTAGAAGAAGAAATGGATATGAAATACTTTGTTGCATTTTGTTCCAAATATCCAAAACTATATACAATGATTGAAGGGTCTCATAAACCACCTATACTTGAGCGAATTAAACAAAATAAATCCTTATGGAGTGAATCATTTTTCATATATGCTACTCCTATAGAATATTTGCAGATATTAGAGAATGAAATTGGTTTAGGTGAAGTTGCTAAGGATGCAAAACTTAGTAAAAAAATAGTTGATTTTTGTAAAGAACATGAAACACTAGATAAGTTAATCACCCTATATACAGATAGATATGCAAGAAGCCAATCCTATAGTGATGCGGATAGAACTTTTGATGCCTTAATTGAACCTGTATTGACACTTTTAAATAGAGAACAATTTATTTATTTATTAGAGCAGATTGAAACTAATAGTCAAGTCTGCGATAGAGGGAAAGCATATAGTGATCATAAAATGATCCAAGAACAATGTCATAGTGTTTGTGATAGCTTTGATTATGCTCCTTATGAAAAGTTTCTAAAAAGTATTGAGGACTAACACATGGTAACATTACATAAGACTACCAGACTTATTAGTAAGCTGTATTTTGGAAACGATGAAAGGACAAATTGATGAATATTAAAGACTATATAGCTAATTATAAAAATCATCCTATTTTATTTGTTGGAACGGGTATTAGCAAAAGATATTTAGAAAACTCATTTACATGGGATGGATTACTTAAAAAAATAGCATTTGAATTGAATGGAGATAATGAATATTATTTAGATTTAAAGTATAAATACAGAAATGGAGATAGTGAGTACGATTATTCTCAGATTGCTCTACATTTAGAAAATGATTTTAATGAGTCTTTAGAAGAAAATAGACATGGAAAATTTAAAATTATAAATAATAGATTTTATGAATATATGGAAAACGATATTCATATAAGTAGATTTAAACTTTATATTGCTGAATTATTAAGTGATACATCTTTAAAAGAAGAGAAAAAAAAAGAATTAGAGGAATTTAGAAAGATAAGAAAAAACATTAGTTCAATCATTACTACAAACTATGATTTATTTATTGAAAATACTTTTGAATTTATGCCTTTAATTGGAAATAATATATTACTCAGTAACCCCTATGGTTCAGCATATAAAATACATGGATGTGTTTCTTACCCTAATGAAATTATAATAACAGAAGATGATTATAGAGATTTTGATAAAAAATATGAGTTAATTAGAGCTCAGTTACTTTCATTGTTTATTCATAATCCTATAATATTTTTAGGTTACAGTATTGAAGATAAAAATATAAAAAAAATACTTAAGACTATATTCTCATATGTAAATCCATCATCTGATATTGCTACAAAAATTAGAAATAATTTTTTACTCGTAGAATATGAAGAAGGTTCTGAAGACACCAATATTTCTGATTATGATATAAAATTAGAAAATTTTCCATTAATTAGAATTAATAAATTAAAAACAGATAATTTTACAGAAATATACAAAGCAATTTCAGACTTACACCTTTCTATTTCTGCAATGGATATACGAAAAGTACAAAATATTGTTAAAGAAATACGTGAAGGTGGTGATATAAAGGTTCATATTACGGAAGACTTAGATAAATTATCAAATTCAGATAAAGTATTGGCTATTGGTTCAGCCAAAACAATCACTTATGATTATCAAACAAGTAGCGAAATGATGAATAATTATTTTGATATTATTGATGATGAAAATAAGCAATTATTAGTATTGATAGATAAACAAAAAATACAATCACAGCAGTACTTTCCTATTTTTGCATTTTCTTTAATTAACCCTGATATAAATTCTAGCGATAAATTAAAGGCACAACAAACTTCAAATTTAACTAAAGCTATAGAAACCATTACTAAGAACAATACAAAGATAGTTTTAGCTATTACTAGCAATACAACAATCAGCGATATACTTATTAACGATGATGTAACTAGAACAAATAAGTTGCCAGCTATTTTATTTGCAGTAATGAAGAATTATATTACTTTAGATGATCTTGAACAATTTTTAAAGTCCCATAAAGATAAATCAAATTCTGATTACAGAAAGTTATTGTGTGCATATGATTTGAAAAAATATGGAGAACAATAAATGCCAACCTACATCCGCCTAACAGACTACAAAAGCAGTGATGAAAAAGAGCAAGGGTTTTTTAATCCTGAAAATAGATATGAAGCTAATCAAAAGGATTTTGAGAAAATTCCTGGTAATAGAATAGCATTTTGGATATCAAGTACTACTAAAGATTCTTTCAAAGATAGTGTTGAGCTTGAGAAAATGTCTCCTGTTAGACAGGGTATTGCAAGTGGTGATAATGAAAGATTTTTAAGATTTTGGTATGAAATAAGTCATGCTTTTTTTACTTCAAAATGTAACACTACGGAAGAAGCACATAATTCTAATTTTAAATGGTTTCCCTTTAATAAAGGAGGTAAACAAAGAAAATGGTATGGCAATTTAGAACATGTCATTATATTTGATGTAGAACACTATGCTATATTAGCTACAATGGGTAATAATCTTCCTAGTAAGCAATTTTATTTTAAGCAAGGTATTTCTTGGACAGCAATTTCAAGTGGAGATTTTGCTACCAGAATTCAACCAGTGGGAGTTATCTTTTCAAATGCGGGAATGGCAACTTTCCCAAAGGAGAATCAATTAAATTATTTATTAGCTTTCTTAAATACAAAAACTTTACAATCTTTAATAAAGATATTTTCACAAACTGTGAATTTTAATGCAGGTGATGTTAAGCCTCTACCAATAATCTTTCCTAAAAATGATTCCATTAAAAAACAAATAAACCAATTAACTCAACAAAACATCGACATCTCAAAAGAAGAGTGGGATAGCCGAGAAACCTCCTGGGACTTCACAAAGAATGAACTCCTGAAACACAAACAAGACGGCTCACTGGAAAATGTACTAAACGCCTATGAAATATACTGGACAAGTCAATTTAATCAATTACACGCTAACGAAGAAGAACTCAACCGCCTCTTCATAGACATCTACGGTCTTCAAGATGAACTCACTCCTGATGTAGCACCAGAAGACATAACTATCCTGAAAAATGAAGCCAAGATAGTCAATGGTCAATTAGAGTTCCAAAACAGTGAGATCATCAAACAGTTCATCTCCTATGCAGTAGGCTGTATGTTTGGTCGTTACACCTTGGATGAAGATGGTTTGGTAGTAGGGAACCTGGGACAGGAGATACCTAAAGATACAACTTATGGGATAGATGATGATAACATCATCCCAATAGTAGATGAGAGTGACTACTTCTCTGATGATATGACAGATCGTTTTACAGAGTTTGTAAGAACAACATTCGGAAGTGAAAAACTACAGCAAAACATCGCTTTCATAGAAAAAGTCATAGGTAAAAAACTCCGTAACTACTTTGTAAAAGATTTCTACAAAGACCATATCAAACGCTACAAAAAAAGACCTATCTATTGGCTCTTTAGCTCTCCAAAGGGAACCTTCCAGACACTTATCTATATGCATCGCTATACTCCAGATACATTGAATAATATACTCAATGACTACCTAAGACCATTTAGAAACAGACTTGAAACTATGAGAAATGAAGCTATGCGTACCACAGAGCGTGAAGATGTTACGCCAAGGGAAAAGACAGAAGCAGATAAGAAGATAGACAAGATAGATAAAACCCTGGATGACATCAATGCGTATGAAAAGATATTGGCTCATTACGCTGCACAGCGTATAGAGATAGACTTGGATGATGGCGTGAAGGTGAACTACTGTAAGTTTAAAGAACTATTGGTTGAATTTGATAAAAAGTTGTGTAAATGAGTGTAGAAACTATAGCAAACGCATTGCGTCGTATATATGATGATAAGGATGAAAAGATCGTCATCTGGTATGATGATGAAGGTGGATTTAAAGAGCGTTATGATGCATTAGAGTTAGATGGCGTAGAGAAGATAGAGGCAGATCGTAATCTCTTTTGGATCAAGTACCGCATCTACTATGAAGCACCTCAACATAAGTACCTGATTTATATCCCATCACCTAAACCATCTCCTAGGGATAATTGGCTTTTAGATATTTCACTCTCCTATTATGAGTTTAAAGCAGATGAGTCATCTATCAATATACAGGAGATGGGCCTGGATCTGCGACTGAAACCAGTACTTGACAGATATGCCAAGTTCTTTAGAAATGAGAAGAATAAATCTGCACTCAATGCACTTTTGGAAACGCATGATGATGATGAAACCTTGATCAAAAAGATGATTTCTGTAGCAACAGGTGTGAAAAACGATACACTTGAAGATGTGTTATATATGCTGATACAAGAGATGCTAAACGATAAAGTAACTAAGTATAAAAACCTTCAAAAGTATGAACTGTTAGATGAGTTCTGGAAGCGTGTTGCCAAACAAACTGGGTATTTTTCAGAAGATCCATCTTTGATGGGATTAGTTATTTACTTGTTTGATAACCGCTTCAGACTTTGCATCAAAGATGCTGAGTATGAGGGTAATAAAAGTGCCAGTCTCTTTGTCAATCATTGGATGCAGCATGTCAAATATAGAGAGACCTTTAAAACGCTATCCAAACAGATAGAAAAAGAACTGCAGATCAAAGAACATCAACTCTCACACTATACACTTGAAGTACTAATGGAGTGTGATACCTATGAGGGTATAGAACAGCTTATTATTCAGGAACTTTCTGCACGATTGATCTCCGGCAGTGTCTCAATTTCACAATTGTCTTCTTTTATAGACTTGAGAAAAAGTAAGTTCTGGTACAGCGATTTTAAAAACTATTATAGTGCGCTGTATTGGGCTGCCAAGTTTAACTTTTTAAAAGAGAATGCCTCGTTAAAAGTCAAGAGCATTGAACAAGGAATTGAAGCGTATACTTCCCAATGGTATCAGTTTGACTATGCTTACCGAAAATATCTTTATGCCGTATCTAAATGTACCAATAGTGGCATCTTTGATATGATGACCGATGAGATCGAAAAGTTCTATGCCAATCATTACCTACTCACTCTTTCGGAGGAATGGTACGATAAATTAGGAGAATTAGAACAGTGGAAATTTCAAGCTGCAATCGATCAAAAACAGTTTTTTGCCTATCATGTAGCTCCACAGATCACTGATAATAAAAAACTCTGTATAATCATTTCTGATGCACTACGCTACGAGAGCGGTAAAGAGCTTAATGAACGTTTCCTTACCGAGGGTAGCATACGCACTGATTTTAGCCATATGATCGCATCTTTGCCTTCCTATACTCAGTTGGGAATGGCTTCTTTACTTCCACATGAGAAGCTCAGCTATAAAGCGGGTAAGTTTGAGGTCTATGCCGATGACATTTCGACACAAGGCACAGCAAACCGTACAAAGATTTTACAAAAGCATGTACCTGAGTCTATCGCCATTCAGGCCTCTGAATTTTTAAGTATGAAAAAAACTGAAATGCGACAATATTTCAAGCCTTATAAGTTAGTTTATATTTATGAGAACAGTATCGACTCCAGAGGGAAGCCGCCAACAGAAGATCAAGTCTTTGAAGCAACCGAGGAGTGCTTCGACCGCCTGACTCGCTTGACTAAAAAAATCCATAATGATTTGCAATGGCGTAATGTATTTATTACAGCAGATCATGGATACCTATATGAGAAAACCGATGTGGATGAGAGTAATTTCTGTAAAGTACCACGAGATGACAGATGGTCAGATAGCAACAAGCGTATGGCAATCGGTAATGATCTGGAAGAAGCATCTTGTGTCAAGATGTATAATGCAGAGCAATTGAATATCGCAGGAGATACGCAGTTTCTTATCGCAAAATCGATGCAGCGTATCAGAGCAAAGGGTGGTGGAAGCAAGTTTGTTCATGGTGGAGCAACACTTCAGGAGGTTATCATTCCTCTTATCAAGGTAAACCGCAATACAGAACTCAAAAGCCGACCAGTAGACTTTGATGTAATACGTTCAAGTTCGATGATCACAGCCAATATATTCCCCGTTACATTCTTGCAAAAAGAACCTGTGGCAGAGAAAGTATTACCTCAACATATACAGGTAAGTATCTGGAGTCAAGAGGGTGAACTGCTCTCAGATGTGTATGACCTCATCTTTGACTCCAAAGAGAAAGACCCTGCTAAAATGCATCAGAAGGTCACATTTAGATTTAGTAAAGATCTGACATCTCTAAATGGCCAAAGTGTCTACTTGAAAGTGATGACAAAGGCTCAGGGAACCAATGACTTCAATAAAGAGCTAAAAGAAAAACAAGATCAATATACCATTAACATTTCATTTGGTGCAGAGGAGTGGTAAAATGAGTAACTTAGACGATAAGATCAATGAAATATTTCCGGGGCTGGTTGTTCGTAAGGACTTGGTAAAAACCGTCAAGGGTAATGCCATCGTACCATCCTATGTATTGGAGTATCTCTTAGGACAATACTGTGCGACTAACGATGAGGAGACGATACAAAGCGGTATCGAGATGGTCAAAAAGATCCTCAGAGATCATTATGTACACCGTAATGAAGCAGGATTGGTACGATCTACGATCAAAGAGAAGGGTAGAAAGCATAAAGTCATTGACAAGATCAGTGTAGAGCTGAATGATAAAGCTGATGTATATGAAGCTGAGTTTTCAAATCTTGGGATCAAAAAAGTCTTGATAGATTCAGGTACCGTAAAAGCACACCCAAAACTTCTTGTTGGGGGTGTATGGTGTATCGCTGATGTTGAGTATGAACCCACAGAAGATAAAAGTGTAACTCCATGGATCCTTTCTTCACTTAAACCGATTCAACTCTCACACTTTGATTATGAGAGCTATATAGATGCAAGAGAGAAATTTACTACTGATGAGTGGATCGATCTTTTGATTCAAAGTATGGGGTTCAATCCGGAGATGTTTGGTAAGCGTAACAAAATGCTTCAACTCACACGTTTGATCCCTTACTGTGAGCGTAACTATAACATCATAGAACTGGGACCCAAAGGTACAGGTAAATCCCATATTTATTCTGAATTTTCACCACACGGTATCCTGATCTCAGGAGGAGAGGTAACAGTACCTAAACTTTTTGTCAATAATGCCAATGGAAAACTAGGTTTGGTAGGATACTGGAATGTAGTGGCATTTGATGAATTTGCAGGAAGATCCAAGAAGGTAGATAAAGCACTTGTAGACATCATGAAAAACTACATGGCAAACAAATCCTTTTCACGTGGTATCGAGACACTAGGGGCTGAAGCATCTATGGTATTTGTGGGGAATACAGCCCATACAGTACCTTATATGCTCAAGCATTCCGACCTGTTTGAGGAGGTACCTACAAAGTATCATGATTCTGCCTTTTTAGATCGTTTACACTTTTATCTACCTGGATGGGAAATAGACATCATCCGTGGTGAAATGTTCTCAGATGGCTATGGATTTGTAGTTGATTATATTGCAGAGATTTTACGCTTTTTACGTAACGATGACTACTCAGATAGATACAAAGAACACTTTACTCTTTCAAATGAAATCTCTACTAGGGATAGGGATGCGATCAATAAAACTTTTTCCGGTCTAATGAAGATACTTTATCCTCATGATTTGGCTACAGTTGAAGAGATCGAAGAAGTACTGAAGTTTGCTGTTGAAGGGCGTAAGCGTGTCAAAGATCAGTTGATGCGTATTGATACAACTTATGCTGAAGCGAAATTCTATTATGAAGATAGTGACGGCAAAAAGTACTGGGTAACAACACTGGAAGAGGATGAGTATCCTCACTACTACCATAGAACGATTGGTAATGGCAATGAAGAGGGTATAGATGAGTCCATGCCTGCTCCTTCTGCACCAAGTACTTCTATGACTACAGGAAAAGAAGAGACAATAGATGCCCATGAACTGAAAGAACAGCATCTCTCTTTCCAGGAGAACCAAAAAGGTATCAGTTATGATTCCTTGTTTAGCGACTACTTCAAAGGGGCAACCAAAATCACCATTACAGACCCTTACATTCGTATATTCTTTCAGATCCGTAATCTTATGGAGCTTATGGAGACCATTATCAATAATAAGACTATTGAAGATGAAGTAGTAGTGCACCTTGTAACAATAGTAAACGATAGAGATCCTGAGCAGCAAATTGAATACTTTACAGAGATACAAAACAATGTACAAGTTGCTGGTATATCGTTCACTTGGGAGTTCGACTCTACGGGAACTATACATGCCAGAAGTATTGTTACTGATACAGGCTGGAAAATCTCACTTGACAGAGGGCTTGATATTTTTCAGTCGTATGCAATGAATGATGCTTTTGGTCTCTCCAATAAGATGCAGAAATTTAGGAGCTGTAAGGCTTTTGAAGTGACGTATATTAGGATTGACAAGAAAAACAAATAGTAGTTAGAACTCATCCAAATAGGATGAGCCCTTCAACATTGAAATCGTCCATAAGAGAGCACGTGAATCATACAGACTTAAACAATGTTGTAAGAATATCATATCATATGAAAATAAAAGGATAATGATGCGTACTGTTATAATGGTGTCATGTGTAAGTCAAAAACTTGATAAAAAGGCGAAAGCTAAAGATCTATATGTCAGTGTTTTGTTCAAAAAGAATATGTCATATGCAGAATCATTGTATCCTGATGCAATCTACATCCTTTCTGCAAAATATGGGCTCTTGAAGCTGGATGATGAGAGAGAACCATATGATCTTACATTAAATGCAATGAAAGTTGCCGAGAAAAAAAGCTGGGCGAAAACAGTGCTGGGACAATTGAAGAAAGTAGAATCTTTGGAAGATACCAAGTATGTATTTTTGGCCGGAGTAAACTACAGAAAATACCTTTTGCCATCTTTAAAATATTACAATATACCTATGGAAGGACTTCCTATTGGTAGGCAACTACAATTTTTAACGGAGAAATTAAAATGAGCCAAATATGTAATGATCTGCATGTGTTTTTCTCAAATTTAAAACGATACAGCTTCCCTTTTGATGAAAAAGAGATACCAAAAAATGGAATTTATATCTTATATGAAAAGGGTGAGTATGCTCATGGTGTAGACAGGATCGTTCGAGTCGGGACTCATACTGGTACTGACCAGCTTCGTTCACGTCTAAAACAACATTTTTTAAAGGAGAATAAAGATCGTAGTATCTTTAGAAAAAACATTGGTAGAGCAATATTGGCACAAAACAATGATCGTTTTTTAGAACAGTGGGAATGGGATCTAACAACAAGGGCTAATAAAGATAAATATCTACCTCTACTTGATCAAGAGAAACAAAGTGACATCGAAAAACAAGTAAGTGAATATATCCAGGAAGCTTTTTCATTTGTTGTTTTTGAAGTAGACACTAAAGAGTTAAGACTGGATCTTGAATCTAAGATTATATCAACTGTGTCTTTATGTAATGAATGTAAACCTTCAATTGATTGGCTTGGTTTATCATCTCCAAAGCAGAAAATTCATGAAAGTGGACTGTGGCTGGTTAACGAGTTGTATAAAACACCTTTGAGTGAAGATGACTTAAAATTATTGAAAGAGCTTCTATAGTAGAAATTTTTGTAGGTACCATTGTTATGCTGTGGGTATGATCTGCACTTATAGAGGATAATACACCTGAGATAAAGATTGAGTGAAAACAAATCTATTATAGGCTAACTTTGAATTTGTTCAACTTTTGGGTTGTAGGTCAATTTCGCAATGATCTGTTTTAAAAGTAAGTATAATATACTGCCAAAATTATTTTTACAGTAAATATTATAAACTATACCATTTTATAATATTTAAAGCTATATCGTACTTTCTCAAGATTCCAAAAACAACACCTAAGTATAATTATTATAATATATCCTATATAGTTATTTTAACTAATATTTAGGAGTCATAATGGCAACTCGCAGAATAAAAAAGTCTATTACCGAAAAAGAATACAAACTATTGATGAGCCATACAAGAGGTGATGATTCATTAAAAGAATTTAATCGTAAAAGATTTTTGATGATCTTCTCACTGCTCTACTACTCGGGTGTCAGAATAAATGAATTGAGTCAAATTAAATATAAACATATAAAAGCGATCATCCAAAATGGTGAAACCATTATTGTCACCTATAAAACAAAAAATGAAAGAATCCTCTACTTTAGTGACCTAGCAAGAAAAGAGATGAAAAAATATTTTGATCTATCAGAAGATGAAAACAACTATGTCATAGCATCTTGGAATAATCCCAAAAATAGAATGCATGAAATCTCACTCATCAATCTAGTCAATAAATATATGAAGAAAGTTTTGGGCGAAGGTTTTACATCTCACTCTTTCAGGCAAGGGTTGCTAACGGAGATGGGTTCAAGGTCTATAAATCCAAAAATTATCCAGTCATTTATTGGGCACTCAGATGTGAAGACAACTCTTAGATATATTAAACCCACTGCTACTGATGTGAAGATGTCGCTGGTGAGATAAGTACCTTACTTCCCATTTTAATTATACACGAACAATTCATTTTGACAATATATGTTCCAAATACCTTTCTTAATTTTAAAAAACAGTGGGTTTTACAGTAAAGTGACATCCTTTCTAGTGATAGTAGCCAAAATGCTTCCTCCAGATACTCAATCGTGATTAATTGATGGGTAATGTATCTACCTGTTCCAAAATAACTACACCTAAACCATACAGAATAACCATATGTGCAAGAAAAAATGATGTTATTTTAAAAAAATAGGTGTTTTTGCAGTAATGCAATACTTTTTTATAGAAGTAGTACTGAAACTTCATGTTGTTATTGTTTTAGAAATAAAACATATACCACTGATAGACTCACTTACTTTCTAAAATAGCCACACACTGACCAGAAAAAACAACTATATACTTTAGAGAAACTAGTCTTATTTCAAAAAAGTAGCTGTATTTTCAGTAATTATCCTACAACAAGCTTTGTTGTCTCCATCAAAAAAATACGTTTCCCTATACCTATCTTATCTAAATCTAAATCTTTTGGAGAGTTTTTAGATCCAACTAAATTTGCATAAAGTATGTGTTGCATAAATTTTCTAAATGCTTTATGCTCAATATTAAGTGTTCTAGCATATTCCGCCAAAATAAACATTCTCAAACGATCATAACGAATTATTTTTATAAAATCTATTTTTTCATAAAAAGTATACTCAAGTTTGCGACTTTTACTATGTGAACTTTTGAATGTATCCCAGATAGTAAGATTATGCTTTATGATATCATCATCTATAGTCCACGAGTATTCCAAAGTAAATGTATCCAACAATAAATCTACAACCACAGGAAAAACTTTTATCTTATCTCGAAACTCAATATAGAAATGAATATCACCTTTTTCCATTGCCCGATATAATTTATTACGTTCTTTTTTGGTATATGTCCTATTGTCACCTTCACTTTCTGTGATAAATCTTGTTTCTATATCCTCGATTATATCATTATGCTGACTCACCAACTCTTCATTAATTTTATAATCTAGCTGATCAGACAAGTCCTCAAAGAGAAGCTTAAACGTTTTTATAGAATTGGCAAAAATTTCCTCCAGTTGATCTCTTGAAGCAAACTTTTTAACACTATAATTCTGATAAAGAAACAATATGTTATCACAAACATCAATATACTCTGGATGTTTCAAGGCATTAGCTACATAGTCTCTTTTTGCTTTTAAATGTTGGTCTGTGACAATATCCATATCCTCTAATGCTTCAGCAACGATAGCCAACCTAACTCTTGGGTCCATTAATACCAGCTTACCATGTTTTTTAATTGTTTCTCTCGCTCTATTCAATACAAATGATAATAGTCTCATAATCTATTAGTCCTTTTAGTTTAAAAATTTCTCCATACCATTTATATGCAAATATTTTAGGGGCATGAGTATATGTTTCATGCCCCTTCATTATTAATCTTCAAATAATAAATTACGAATAAGCCAAAAGCATATTAAGTATGTTTCAAAATGGCAAGGTTCCCAATTGAGTTTTTGGATATTTATATCTGATTATTTTAGCGTGTTCTTATTTTAGAATACCCATTAGCATTCAAAAAAGGAAAATGATGCAAAATAACACAACTCTTGTATTGGCAGAAATATCTATAATAAATTTTATAGAAAATATTCCACTAAATATACAAACAACTTCTATCAACAATATTAATAAGCTTACAGAAGAGGCTGTAGAGAACCTATGCATCCAGCCTGTTATCTGCTATCTTCCAAAAAAGATGTTAGGTAAAAGTCGTAGTCTTGAAAATGAGATGGAAACAATATCTCTTCTCAAAAAAGTTAGTTATGTACAAAACCCACACCTTATAGATATTTTTCATAATCTACCTGTCAATAAAGCCCAAGAAAAAAAACTTAAAATTATTTTTCTTCAAGATAATGACAGCAAGATGATGGGACATCTGTCACAAATGCTTTTCTTATCTCACAATTTAGTAGAGTCTTCAGCAAATGGAAAAGTTGATATCTTGCAGCTTGAAAAGAGTTTCAACAGCAACCTACCAAGAGGGAAAAAGATATCAGATTATGTCAAAGTAGCTCGTAAATATAGCTATTCAGCATTTCTTGACATTAGTGCCAAAACATTTGCAGCAGGTGATAAAAAATGAAGAGGAATACAACTCAAGTTTTAAGTGACTTTTTTGGTGACGATGCTGAAGGGTTTGCCCTCAAAATCGTTACTGTACTACATTTCATGCTTTCGCAAAAAAAGCATAAAAAAAGTTTTCAAAAAATTTTAAAAATAACTTTACCAGATCTCTCTCTTAATGACTTTAAGAAAGCTGTCTTAAAACAGAAAGCACTCTATGAAAAACAAAAAGATGAAAAACAATTTTTAATTTCCAATAAAATAGAGACATCTGGAAAAGTTATTGTGTCTTTAAAAGATTCACCTGTAAAATGGTTATTTATATCTATTTACTGGGCTTACAATTTTCGAGATAATTCTACTAAGGCTATTCAAGAAAAGTATGATCACCGAATCGGAGATATAGCCTTAACTTTTATTCTGCAAAGTAATAGAATGAAAAAGATGGAGATATCAAAAGGAATAAAGTCTCACGCAGACAAATTTTATACTAATTTGTCAGTTCGACTTGTTCGAGTAATTGAAATTCTTGTTGCACTGTCAAATGAAAAAAATACATATATAGATAGAGTGTATTTTCCTGATAAAATCGATGATCTCGCTTTAAATTTTTTACATATCCTTTCAGAAAATAGATTTGAAAAAAATACAATTGATATTGCAAAAACAGAAGACAACAGGTCTGTCATGCAATATAAAAGTACAACAGAAAATATTGAACTATATATTGCTTCAACTCGTATGTTGAAGGATGGATTCATGTCTGACATTAATAGAACTTACAATGAATATCAACAATTCTTGTATCTTACACCAGTTGGCGACAACAGATCCAAAAACAAAACAACTAGAGGGAAAAAGTTAGCAAGAGATTATTATGTTATCGATGATGATCTTATTCCAGCTGTGATGAATGATCCAAACGTATTAAACCAAGAAGAGAATATAGAGCTATCAAATAAAACTTTATTTAGACGAGATGATGGTAAGCAAAACGATACAATGTATATACATTCTGCACTTGAACAGCATCAAATAAATAAAGCATTCTCAAGTGTTTTCACAAAAAGTAACCTGCTTTTAGCAAGTGATTACAATGTGCCTAAGTTGGGTTTACTCTCAAAATTTATCCATCATATATCCGGTAAAAACCATATTGAAAAGTTTTACAAGTCCCTCTTTATTGTCTCTTGTGTCCTTGGGTCAAAAACAGAAGACATCATCTTAATGATTGCAAAAAACAAAAATACTCCCATATCTATCAAGGGTAATGTTTTATCCATTAAGATTGATAATACGCTATTTGCAAAGAACTCAGTTTCAGAGCTACTTGAAGACAATAGACATATGCTCATGTTTGAGCTGCCTAATATAATGAGTATGCTTATTGCCAAAATGCAAAGAGACTATGAAGATATTTGTAAGAAGACAAGACTGAATCATTTTCAAACTATAAAGTTTACAACTGATCACTTGCTTAATAAAACATGGAAACAGTATAAAGACTTCCTGGCAAAGTATTTTATGCCTGATACGGAACTAAATCTGAAAATGTATAAAGAGTATATAGATGATAACACAAAGATCTTTTCAAAACATATTGTTATCAAAACCTCACAAACACACCGCTATTTGCCTCATTTCCTAAACTTCATTGGTGAGGATTTACTTACGGCTAAAATGGCAACCGCAGTCTACAGCAGAAACGATCAATCAAAATTGGCATATACCTCAACACGGACAAATGCAGCGCAACATTCGCAAAATCTCAAAATCTTTTGGGAAAAGCTTAATTTGGACTATATTGCTAGGCCAATTATAGGGCTAGCAAGTGGAAGCTATAAAACTGTTTTGTCACCAATACCAAAAGCTGAGTTTTCCGGCTCTTCACGCTTGGCAAAACAGGATGAAACAAAATATTTTTTTGATTTGCTTCGTACAAATATTGACATAACTAAAAATGAAAATGACAGATTCAATCTAACATCAATGTATGTCCGATATGCAATGTCACTCCTGATGGCAACAAGAGAGTTTAAAAATTCAGCAAATTTTGAATCTTGGATCAAGTCTCATGGTTTTATCAGTATTAACGAAAAGGCACAAACTTTAGCTATGGGGGTTCGCTATATCCCTATATGCGAAAGGATGCATAAGCTACTTGAGTACTATGAGTCCATATTATCTCAAAAAGGGCTACCTCGGAATGTCTATTTATACATAGGTGATGCATATGAGGTATACACTCCTCAAAATGCGAAACTGATCCTTGAAAACATGGAACACCTTAAAAGAAAGACTGACTTGGAAAAGTACATATCAGAGGTACCATGTAATACAGGTCGCCATGTTTTTTCCCAAAAAGCTTTAGAATTTAAAATCAGTGACAACTATACCAGTGCTTTCTTGGGGCACTATGGAAAAGGTGAAGAACAACAAGGTATGTGGTCAACTATAGATATGAAGGACTACCACAGAACGATTAGTTTCATCACTAATTCTATTGCATGTATTTATAATATCAAGGAGCTTCAATGGTAATGCAGGATATTTCAGCAGAATTAGAGCGAGTGATTCAAGAATTGTTAGATAAGATGAAAAAGCGCAAGTTGCCAAGAAACTTAAGAGAAATGTTTCTTGAGTCATTATATACATTTCCAAAAACCTTTACCATTAAAGCCAATAAACTGCTTTTGAACAAGGAGTTTTATATTCACCACATCAACACTCATAATCTAGATAATAAGGGTTCAAAGGCCGACAAAGAGCAATTCAAGTTCTTCATGAGTTTGATAAATCGTGGACTAATACACAAACGTTCACCCCAATATAAGAATAAGTTGAGCCTTATTAGTATTAATCCAAATCCTCATTTTATTTATCAGGTAAATCTTAGTGATGTAGAAAACCTTATTAATGTAAAAGAGGACTTATACAACACGATAGATACAAAGTTTTTCAATTCATACAGACAGCTTGTCTATAATGATCTACGACTTTTTGTCGATATACCACTCTCTGCAAAAGAGATTGCAAGTATTGATATATGCAACAACATTTATATTAATGAGAATACTGCTTTGCTCTATTTTGAGTATCCTGCAATCATGCATCAGACACTACCATCATACTATCTTGTGATTGTAAATCGGTATGAGATCGTGTCTTTTTTTACAATGTGTAAAACTTTAGAAAAAAATAGGCCTTTTAGAGACAGTAAACTAGAAAAAAACTTTAAAGCGTTTAAGGAAAAGTATTTTTCTAAACAGAGTATAGCCTATATTAAAATGCTAAACCAAAACTCATTATTGTATGAATCAACACCTTTCCATGCAATTATGAAAACAACTAGAAATATATTTTCATCAATCACACTAGCCGAGATAGATTATATGTACCCAGGCAAAGTTCCTGATCATCTTTCCGTACAAGAGAAAGAAAGAATAAATCATAGTTTACAAAGACCAGAAGTAGATATAGAAGATGATGAACCTCAGCAGAGTTTTACGATGAAAGACTTTATTCATCTTGAAGAACTTCTCAAAATAAAACCTACTGAAAAACAAGTTTTTCTAAAAAAAGCCAGTGTGGTAGTTGCAGAATTAGAAAAGTATATTCACGACAAGAATAGTACTGTGCATGGTAAATTCATTAGTAAATTTATCCTTCATTTACTTTTACGTACAACATCTAAAAGTGGAATACGGATCAGTACATTTAAGGGATATATTGGATTGCTGAACAAACATATTTTTAGCAAAATAAAAGATATAAGCAATCTTCAAAATCATGAATTGGAATCTATATTTTATAATTTACAAAGACTGCGCTATAAGGAAAAAAGTATTAAGAAAATTTATGCATTAACCAAAAGTTTTTTTTACTTTTGTTCACAAAAGATTGATATCAATATCTTAACGGATGCATCCTATCCAAAATCAATGGTCTTTGCAGATGAACTTGACAAGATACTAAACAAAATAGAGGAGAAAGAGAGAAACAAAAATATACGCTGTGGAGCAAGAATTGAATTCTCTATATTGCAAAAACAGGCTTTAGCAGTCCTAGCTTTTTATACAGGATTGAGAAAAGGTGAGTTACGCAGTAGACTTTTGTCAGATATCTATCTTGATAACGGGAAGATATGTATTGATGTAAATAAAGTGGGAACTAAAAAATGCAAATTAGATTTGAAAACAGATAATGCAATACGTAGAGTTTGTGAGTGTATACCAATAAAGCATTTAAAAGTTTTAAAAGAGTTTTGGAGGACTAGAAGACTTCAAAAAAAACGTTATCCTACAGTTTTTTTAAAAGTAGCAAATGATTACAGTATTAAATCAAAGCCGGTTTCTGATTCTATTTTTCATGAATTGAGTGAAATTATACAAGAAGTTACAGGACGTTATACATCATTTCATTCTTTAAGACATTCATATGTTACCTATCAAACAAGAAAACTCTTGCAATGTAAGAACTGCAATATTTATGGATTGCTGGATTTGTCTATAAAGGCTGGACACCAGACACCTGAAATAAGTATGAGGATTTATGCACATGCATCTTTATTGCTACTAAATGTTAAACAAAAGAATTTATATAAAAGGTAAAGTAGGATGAAAAAAACTACACCACTGTATATGAAAACGAGTGATATGGCAAATCTAATTGGTTATAGTGGGGATTTTCTTATGAAAAACCGTGAAATACTTTTTTTTAAAGATGTACATTATTTCCCAAAAGAGAAGAGAACAGATTGGAAAGTATCTAAAATGATCGAATGGGTTGAAGGTAAAAATATTTCTTCTAAAGCTCAAGAAATTTTGAATATGTTATCCTAGGGTGCCCATTGTCTACTGGAGAGGATGGTAAATAATGGTTAGAATGTTCAGGCGATCAAACGGTAAGCTTTATGTGGAGTATGAAGCTTATGGCAAAACAGTACAAAAGAGTACTCGTTTAGAAGATACACCGAAGAATCGAACTTTAGTAAAAAAAGAGGTTATTCCTGCTCTTCAATTGAAGATCATAAGTGGAGAATTTGATAATGAAAAACCTAAAACTTTCTCATATTACAGTGAGATATATCTTGAAGAAAAAAAACATTTGAAGTCTTATGATCGGATTCAAAAACATGTCAATGAGCTTAATAAGTTTTTTGGTGAAATACGTATTGATCACCTAAAAAGGTCTCATGTAAAAGAGTGGGTAAGAAAATTGCTGCAGTCTTATACACCTAAGACAGTAAAAAATTACTTGTCAAGTATTCATGGTGTGATTGGTGTTGCGTTGGATCATGAAGTTATCAATGTTAATGTAGCCAGGAATATTAAGTTCCCAAAACATTATCCAAAGGAAGTTGAACCTTTTACTCGTGAAGAAGTTGTAAAACTATTGGATAACGCAAATGAGTTTTTTAAACTTTATTTGGCAATAGGTTTTTATACAGGAATGAGAAGAGGTGAGATATTGGGTTTGATGTATAATGATATTGACTTTGAAAATAGAACAATTAGTGTTAAGCGTTCTGTAACAGAAGGAAAAGTTTCAACACCAAAAACAGAAAAAAGTATAAGGCTTGTCCCAATACTTGATGACCTGTTGCCATATTTGAAAAAGCCAGAAAAATCATTGTGGTTATTTTCAAAAAGTGATGGGTCTCATTTAAAATACTTTAATCGAAACAGGAAACGCCAATGGCGCCGAATGCTTGAAGAGCAAGATATAGCTTATCGTAAACTGTATACGACGCGTCATACATTTATCGTATCAATGTTAAAGTATAGTGATTTGAGTGTTCTGGAAGTAGCCCAAATAGTAGGGCATACTACAACACAGATGATTATACAAAACTATGGTAAATTTATCAAAGGTGAACACTTAAAAATAGATAGAAGCTTGAATCTGTTTACTGACAATTCCACTGACAGCAAGGCTAAAAATGTGTGAGAGTCCCTATTTTAGGGCATTTTGGTGGTGGGTCCTCGGGGACTCGAACCCCGGACCACTCGGTTATGAGCCGAGTGCTCTAACCAGCTGAGCTAAAGACCCGTATTAGTGAAAATCTTTTGTTTGCATAATGATTTTCGAGTCAGAAGTATATCGACTATAGTCTTTAAAAGCAATTAAATTTTGTAAAATTCCAAAAATTACTGCAAAAATAATAAATGATGTCCCTCCATGACTGAACATAGGTAAAGGAAGACCTACTACAGGTGCCATACCGATGATCATATAAATATTGACTCCCATGTACACAAAGAGTAAAAAGGCAAGTCCTGAAGCAAATGTTTTGATGAGGTAGTCATTGGCATATTTGGCAGAAATATAGAGCAGATTAAAGATGAGTAGGATATAAAGCCCAATGACTGTAAGCATCCCTTTAAAGCCAAATCGTTCACCCAAATAGGCGAATATAAAGTCTGTAGATGATACGGGAAGAAATTTAAGTTGGGTCTGTGTAGCTTCTTTTTTACTTTTACCTTCAAGTCCACCTGATCCTATAGCGATAAGCGCTTGTCTTACCTGATAGCTTGGTTTGTTCAGTGCATCTTGAATACGTGTTTTCTGGTAAGGTTTAAGTCCATACTCATAGACTAGTGGTGCACCTGCCCCTGCAAGTATGGCAAGAGTGACCCATATTTTCCAGTTTATACCTACAATAAAAAGAATACCATATCCTGCAATGAGAAGTACAAGCGCTGTACCCAGATCCGGTTCTTTAGCGATAATAATAAAAGGGATAATGATCACAATAGAGAGTTTAATGAAATCTAAAAGCCCATATCCTTTTTCATCAGGCGGTTTTCTGCTTATAAGATAACCAAGCATCATAATAACAGCTACTTTTATAAATTCGGAGGGTTGTATAGTGACACCGATCCCAGGTATTTCTATCCATCTTTTTGCACCAAGTATACTTTTTCCTATAAATTCAACTGCAATAAGCAAGCCAAGGTTGGCTACGTAAAAAATGGGTACAAACCACCAAATGATCCGTCTCCATGGAATAAAAGCTGAAACAAAAAAAACAATGGCAGCTATAAAGTAGTAGATCATTTGTTTGTTGTAAAGATGAGGATTTATCTCATAGACCAGATACGATGAAATAACAAAAAGTGGAATGAGCTGCAGTATGAGAAGGTAAGAAAAATGTTTGAAAATACGTTTATCGAAGTCAAACCATGATTCCATCTGATACCCTCATTATTTTTTAGGGTATTATATCGAAAAGAATATATTACTCTTCTATGCTAATAAGTAAAGGAAAATGATGACTGATTTTTATCGATTTAAACAGTTGGAAAAGTATTATGCATGTATACATGCTGTAACTACCAAGCTGGTATCGGAACCTTATGCATTTAGTTTGGCATTGCATACAGGAGAAGATGAATCTAGTATTATAGGTAATCGTAAAAAAATCTCTTCTTTGCTTGGGTTGGATGACAACTTGTACTTTGTCGTTGCAAATCAAACACATAGTGATCACATAGAAATCATTACTGAAGAAGAGACAAAAGGCTGGGAAAGCCTTGAAGGTGCAGTAGCTGATTGCGACGCATTGATCACAAATAAAAAAGGTATAGTGCTTACTATTTTAACTGCCGATTGTGTTCCCGTACTTATGCTTGATCCTCAAAAAGAAGTAGTTGCCGCAGTGCATGCCGGATGGAAAGGTACAAAGGCAGGCATAGTCTCTAAAACGGTGAAAAAGATGCAAGAGAGATATGGCTGTGATCCTAAAGATATCATTGCAGGTATTGCCCCTTCCATAGGGCGATGTTGTTATGAAGTAGGTGAAGATGTAGCAGAAGGTTTTTTTGATATTCCCAAAGGCTTTGACAAAGCAGGAGATAAATATATGCTTGATCTCCCTTTGCTCAATAAGCAACAACTCTTGGATATTGGAATAAAAGAAGAAAATATAGAAATGAGTGGGGTCTGTACCGCATGTGAAGTAGAAAAATTTTTCTCTTATAGAAAAGAGCAGGGATGCAGTGGCAGGTTTATGAGTATGATAGGCTTACAGGAAGTCTAATATAATTTGTCAGATCTCACAGGTTTCTATTTTCCTAAATCCTTTTGAAGCTAACCGCCAAAGCGGCCATTTATAGAGTTTCTCTATGATTTTTTTGATCAAATAGGCAGGATAGCCATAAATCCTTAAGAACCCAAGATCAATAGCTGCATAGGTACCTCCCAGTGCTATGGCAATACCTTCAACATGCATATCTGCTTTTTTCGGTGTTTTATTTTGCAGAAACAATATGATATTTTTTGCTGCTATCTCTCCGCTTTGCATGGCTGTTTGTGCTGTGGGTGGGAGGGGATTGTTTTTTTTATCTTTTAGGGCAGCGCTATCTCCTACAATATAAACATTTTCATGTCCGGGAGCTCTAAGATATGTATCAACAATCATTTGTCCTTTTTGATTCTTTTCTACGTTTAAAGTATGAAGACAAGGTGTTGTTGTGGTTCCTCCTGCAAATATCATAAAATCAAAAGGTATTTCCATGTTATTCGTCAGTATCACTTTGTGTTTATGAATAGAGGCTATTCTGCTTTGTGTATGTATTTTGACCTGAAGTTTTTTGAGTCGGGCTGTGGTTGCTTTGATGATCTGTGGATGCATGTCATGAAGTACTGTTTCCCTGCTTGCAATCAGATGTATTTGTAGTTTGGCACAGGAGAGAGCATTGCTTCTGTAGTAGTGGTTGAAGAACGCTTGCATTCCAGCAGCTATTTCGACACCGGAAAGTCCGGCACCGCCAATGATGATATTGAAATTTTCTTTGGCATGTGCAGCATTTTCAAGTCGTTTGTAGAGTTCATCTTGAAAAAATTGGTTGAGTTTGAGTGCTCCTCTAAGGCTCTTTGCGCCACTGGAATAGTTGTAGACATTCTTATCACAGGGGAAGCGTTTTGTGACGCTTCCCAGTGCGATGATGAGGCTGTCGTATTTACACTCTCCCTCTTTAAGAAGAATGACGTTATTTTCTATATCGATGGACTCTATGGTCTGATGCCGAAAAGTGATATTTTTATAATTTGCGCACAGAGCAGGCAGACTTACGATAGTATCTTCAAAGGGGGTATTGTTGGAGATGAGTTCATAGCCCTCTGTTTGCAAAAAGTGGTAAGGATGCTGGTCTATCAGTGTTATCTTCAAGCCTGGATATTTACTTAGTCGTTGCATTGCTGCAATGCCTCCATAACTCCCGCCAAGTATAAGCACATGATGCATCATTATCTCCAATCTTTGTCACTATTTCAGTGTAACGGAAGTGTGTGGAAAGGGTGTGCAGTCTTAGGCGGGATATTGTACGGCAATCCTATCGGAACACATCGGCATTTGTATCACAGTGCAGTGTAAGCTCATAGACCCACTGTTGTAGTGCGAACATATCTTCATAAATTTTGAAATTTTTGTCGATGATGGCTTCAGAGTGAAATGTTTGGTCAGGTTTAAATGTGCTGTAAGCATACATAGCACGGTAGAGTGCAAGGTAAGCATGTGATGCATCTTTGTTAAAATCTCTAGGATAACGTTTGTAGTGAGGTTCCGGTATCTTGTATCCCTTGGTTTTTAAATCCTCAAGGATGTTGTGAAGTTCGGTACGTTTTTCATCATTTTGTATATATTCACGGTAGGTGGACAGTAGGGTTGGTTTGAAATTACGTATACCCGTGGCTACAAATATCTCTTCCGGGTCATAGTGCATATAAAAACTACTACTCTGCATACGATGTCCACCACCTTGCCATAGGATGATCCCAATACGTGTTTTGATTGGGTCAGCCAGGTGAAAGCGTGCATCACGGTAGATGCGAAAGAGTGATTTGTTGGTATTTGGTATGGCATTGATCGTAGGCACAAGTATTTGTAAATGCTCTCCCATTTCCTGAACATAAGCTTTATTTGGCTCTACGATGTATTTTTCATAGTCAGCTCTGTTGGCATCAAGCCACTCTTTGGAGTTATTGATAATGATTTTATTTAAGAATTCCAAACCTTCTTTGGGGAAACCTGAGAAATGCATTATATGTCAACTCTAAGGTCTTCTTCTGCTCCAAGTTCCATCACCTTCCATGGCAAGCCTTGCTTGTTAAGCTCTTCCATAAACGGATCGGGATCGAACTCCTCCATATTGAAGACCCCTTTGCCTTGCCATTTGCCTTCAAGCATGAGCTTGGCACCTATCATGGCCGGTACGCCTGTAGTATAGCTCACTGCCTGGCTCAGGACTTCAGCGTAACATTTTTCATGATCGCTTACCTGGTAAATGTAAATGGTTTTCTCTTTACCGTCTTTAATGCCTTTGGCAAAGATACCGATGTTGGTTTTACCTTTGGTGCGTGGCCCCAGACTTGCAGGATCAGGAAGCAGGGTAGAGAGGAATTCTATGGGAATGATCTTTTGGCCTTTGTGTTCTACGGGTTCGATACCTAGCATACCTATGTTTTCAAGACACTTCATGTGTGTAAGGTAGCTTTCTCCAAAGGTCATGAAAAACCTAATACGTTTTAGTCCTTTGATGTGCTTGACCAGACTTTCCATCTCTTCATGGTAGAGCAGATAAGAATCTTTGGGTCCTACTTCCGGGTAATCCCATACTTGTTTAATTTCCATTGGTTCAGTCTCTATCCACTCTCCCTGCTCCCAGTATCGACCTTTCGCAGATACTTCACGAAGGTTTATCTCAGGGTTGAAGTTGGTAGCAAAAGGGTAACCGTGGTCACCTGCATTGCAGTCGAGTATATCTATGGTGTGAATCTCGTCAAAATAGTGTTTTTGGGCATAAGCACAAAAAACATTGGTCACACCCGGGTCAAAACCACTTCCTAAAAGCCCCATAATATTGGTTTTTCTAAACTCCTCATCTCTTGCCCACTGCTCTTTATACTCAAATTTTGCTGTGTCAGGGTGTTCGTAGTTTGCTGTATCCAGATAATCTACACAACAATGCTGGCATGCATCCATGATGGTAAGATCCTGATAGGGCAATGCAACATTGATAACGATATTGGCACCTGTAGCTGTAATAAGTTCAATGAGTTCCGGAACAGAATCCGCATCCACCTGTGCGGTATGCAACTCGACACCGGTTTTCATTTTGACATTATTTGCGATGGCATCGCATTTACTGAGTGTTCGACTTGCCAAAGTGATCTCTCCAAAGGTATCGACATTCATAGCACACTTAAAAGCAACAACATTTCCAACACCGCCTGCACCGATGATAAGGGTTTTTTTAGTCATAAGAACTCCTAGAAAAATAATAGGATTATTTTATCACAAATAGTAGTGATTTATGACATAACTCAGCCCAAATAATAAAGGAATGAACAGAAGTGTACTGAGTAAGATAAGCGAAGTCACATCTTTGGGTTTACAGTTATACAGTGAAGCTAAATTGATGTTAGCTACAGCAAGAGGTGTCATCATTTCCATGAAGATAACGCCTTGTACAAAGAGTGGTAAATTTGTAAAACTAAGTATGACTGCTGTAGCTAAAGGGATAATGATGAACTTTTGGCTTATAGTTCCCATGAAAAGTTTTGGATGCAATTCTCTGATGCGGATGCCTTGTAAGAATGTTCCCAGTAAAAAAAGTTGCAGTACGATACCTGCGTAAGCTCCCATCTTGAAAAACTCTTCTATCTGTGTACTTAACGGGATATCGTAAATGTTTATAAATATAGCTACAACAGATGCAGGAATAATGGGGATTTTAATGATATTAAAGAGGGAATCCCTGATACTGAATGAACCTCTTGAGTAGATATATACTCCGATGATATATACAACAAAGACATTAGCAATGTTGATGAGTGTAGTATAGATGACAGATCCTTCTCCAAAAAGAGCGATGCCCAGAGGGATACCGATGTTTCCTGTGTTTCCTACAAATCCTGCGATAGAGAAGATAGCACGGTCTTTTGGATCTCTAAATATGGTTTTTCCTATGAATACAGTAGGAATGAGCAGGACCAGTATGATGGCTAGATAGAGTAGAGGTACATAGATGTGTTCTGCATGTAATTTAGCTGTACTGAAACCCCAGATAGTTACAAAAGGCTGTAAAAAATAAACGGACATGAGGGTAAGTGTTCTAGTACTCATTTCCTCTTTAAAGATGCGTTTGGACATATAGCCAAGCAAGATGAAGACATAAACAAAGATGATGGAGAGGAGTGTGCTTATCATGCGTAGGATTATAACTTATTTTGGGTTAACTTATTTTAGATATGATTCCTTAATACAAATTATTCAATAGAAATCACAAGCATAAACGTTATCTTTATAATTCTCTTGCATAATTTGGGTTTACTTGAAATTTAGGATATATGTATGGATTTTTCTTCACTGGAAACCTGGGGGTACCTGGCAGTAGCTTTTTTCTCTTTCGGTGGTTCACTTTTCATCGTGGCGGCTGCAGGGGTATTTTCATTTATGGGACATATGGACCTGACGATAGCACTTGCAGTGGCGGCTATCGCCAACTTCATGGGCGATAATTTTTTATTTTATTTGGGAAGATACCAGAAAAAAGAGATAGCACCGTACTTTGCCAAGCATAAACGAAAAATAGCTCTGGCAACACTTATTATGCGTAAATACGGAATACTTGCTATTTTTATACAGAAGTTCCTGTATGGTGTAAAAACGATCGTGCCTATCTCTATGGCATTGGCAAAATATGATTTTAAAAAGTTTGCTTTCTTTAATATATTTGCTTCTATCGTATTTGTATTGGCTATAGGATTGAGCAGTTACTATGCAAGTGAATCGATCATTGCTTTTTTTTCTGTGATCAAAGAACACCCTTGGATCGCGCCTGTGGTATTGTTTAGTATTATAGGTCTGATCTGGTTCGGTATGGAGAGAATGACAAAAAAGAAATGAGAAGTGTTAAATAAAGGCAAACCTGTTTTGTCTTTCTTTATGGTTCTGAAATTGGAATAGTATCCTGACAAGAGGGAGGAAATACCCTTGGATGCAGAATGAAGAGGAACTATGCAGGCTGATCAGTGTTTTACCGATTGAGCCAATAGATAAGACCGGGGATATTTTCAATACCGAAATAGATATAGTCATTATTGTCTGTATCTCCGTCTCTTCGTACATAAGTGAATCTGAATATATCAAGAATATCTACATAAGTATTGAATCCATAAACACTGTCTCTCTTATAGAATGATCCTTCCATATCTCCAAAAAGGCTTACTCCTGCCCCGAACTTCATAAAATTATCATACTCCTTAAAAGTATTGAAATCTACACGTACAAAATCAGGTATATCATCGCTTACAATATATGAGGCTTTTGCTTCAAAGCCATTGAGTATGTCCATATCGTTATAGTAAAGAGCAGTATATCCTAAGCTTATTCCACCATTTTTCATATCGGTGGCAATTTCTCCGGGTAAAAGTCTCAATGCCGTTCGTAACCTTTTTTTCCCTTCATCTTGTGGTACATTTAATGGTAAAAACTGAAAACCATTTTTATCTTTGATGAATGTACTTCCAGCCCAAGCTCCTATACTGGCCACTTTAGCTACAGGTTTATGATCTTTATAGACTTCGGCTCTGTCATTTTCCAGTGTGGTGATACGGTTAATAATAAGTCTCAAAGGTTTTTTATACCAGTTGTCAATATCTTTTTTTGCATATGAAAGGAAAGAGTTTTTAGACTCTTCCAGGTATCTCATATCAAGTTTTGAGAGGAATGTTTTGAATTCTGCATTATTATACCGTTTGGCATCAGATTTTTTTATATTAAATGCATTATAGATGGCAGAGAAGCGATCAGTTGTTTTGGGTATGAGATGAAAAAATTCAGTCTTTAAAAACAAATTATAGGCTGCCAAGGCCTCAGGTTTTTTGTCTAGACCTAATCTTGTTTTCAAGTGATTCATCAGTTCTGTTTGAGACAGGTGGGCATACTGTTTTTTTCTCTTAAGAGATGCTGCAAGATGGTAGATAGCATCATATACACCGACATAATAGTCATAAACACGGAAGTTATGATCCAAGAATGCTCCAAAATGTTCTAAGTAATTCCCGGTAAGAGGATGATAACGAGAGGAAAGTATTAGTTTATAGTTTGGATTATTTCTAAAATACTGATTGATAGCTTGATAAAGTTTCATGGATTGGAAAATTTCAAAGCTGTTAAGCAGTGGCATAGTATTGGTAGTGATGAAACCAAGAGGTATCTCCTCTTTCTCCTCTTTGCTCTTTTCTATAATCTCTTTTCTCATATTGCCTGGATCAATAAAGAGAAAATATGAAGCACTTTTATCAAGCTCAATGGCTAGTTGCAGAGGAACGTTATCATATGCACCCCCATCGATGAAGTAATGTGAGTAATTTTTACCTTTATAGTTATAATTTAATTTTACTTGTTGAAAGGCACCGGGAAAAGCAGCAGAAGCGAAGAGGACATCGATGATCTTTGTTCTATCTTTTTCTATGCCGGGTATAGAGATATAAAAGTCTGTACTAGGTGGCATATTTCTATTTTCAATAATGGCTTTTCCATTATTTTCTTTAAAAGTAAAAGGTACAGAGAAATGCTGATTTTTAATCTTGATACCACTGATCGTCTCGACAATAGGTGTGACTTTTGTCACTGAAATCCCTAGAGGTACTTCACAGTTTTTTTTGTATATAGGTTGTTTGAGGTGTTCTATGATTTTTTCAGCTTTTTTCTCTAAAACTTTTCTTGTAAAAAAGGTACTTTTATTTTCAGGGTCTTCTCCTCTTATGGCAAGGTCTTCTATCCCAAGATTTACCCATGTTTCATAAAACAGATTATCATCCACACTGTTTTTAAGAGGTATAGAGTCTTTTTGGCACCAGTATATTGCAGAGAGTAAAGTGTTGATAGATCCGGCAGATGCGCCTGCTGCAGAGCGTAGGTCAGGTTCTACTAATTTACCAGACTCTTTTATTTTATTCAGTATTTTGATCATTGTCCAGTTATACCCTGCTTCATAGGCACCAAGACTGACACCTCCGGAGATGACTAAAGAGAAGTTTAATTTTTCACGTTCTGCATGAAGATTGAGTGTCAATATAGAGAAAATAAGAGAGAGCTTTAAAAAGATATTCATAGGAGCCACCTTTGTGCATAATGAATAGAATAAGACGGTAAGACTGCAGAGAATTCAATACTAAAGATGGTAGTGCATACTACCATCTTGGGTGATGTTAGGCTCTTTTTTGTTTTACAAATTTTTCAATACGTCTGATACCTTCACGGATAGTCGTCATGTCTGTAGCAAAGGAGAATCTAAAGTAGCCTTCGGATCCAAAACCTATACCTGGAACAACAGCTACACCGGTCTCTTGCAGCAGTTCTTTACAGAATTCGATAGAGTCATTGCTGATATCTTTGATATTTACAAAAAGATAAAATGCACCTTGTGGTTTAAGCACAGAAAGACCATCAATCTCATTCATAAGCTCTGTCGCCTCGTTAGCACGTCCTTCGAACGCTTTTCTCATCATCTCGATCTCATCATCCACTTCACCGTTAAGTGCCGGGATCGCTGCTTTTTGTGTAATAGAGTTAATGTTTGAAGTACTTTGACTTTGCAGTTTGTTCATTACAGAGATCAACTCTTTGTTCGGTGAAGCAAGATAACCAAAACGCCATCCGGTCATTGCAACAGCTTTACTAAGACCATTGATGGTTATCGTTCTTTGATACATATCTTCTGAGATACTTGCCGTAGCTACAAAATCCACATTATAAACGAGTTTTTCATACATTTCATCACTGGCAACAAGGATGTCTGTCCCCTTAAGTACTTCAGCCAAAGCTTCAAGTTCGCTTCTGCTGTAAACAGAACCGGTTGGATTGGATGGTGTAGTCAAGATAAGCATCTTTGTTTTTGGTGTAATAGCCGCCTGAAGTTGTTCGGGTGTGATTTTGAACTTGGCAATATCGTTTGTTTCGATAATAACAGGAATACCGGAAGCATATTTAACCAGTTCAGGGTAGGTCACCCAGTATGGAGCGGGGATGATGACTTCATCACCTTCATTGATAACAGCTTGAAACAGATTGAATAAAGAGTGCTTTGCACCATTACTTGCAATAATGTCTGATGGTGCATAATCAAGGTTGTTATCTCTTTTAAGCTTACCGCTGATCGCTTCAAGAAGCTCTGGAATACCCGGTACAGCTGTATATTGGGTAAATCCATCATTGATTGCTTTGATGGCTTCATCTTTGATGCGTCTTGGAGTACCAAAGTCTGGTTCTCCTGCAGAAAAACTCAAAATATCTTTTCCTGAATTTTTCAGATCTCTTGCAAGTGAAGATATGGCAATGGTAAGTGATGGTGATAGTGTTTGGATGCGGTCTGAAAGCATATAAAACCTTTAATTAAAAATTTGATAATTATAACCAACTTTCGTTAAAATTACAGGTAATTTATTTTACTTTGTTTTATGATTTTATCGTGTATCAATCCATGGAATGAATAAAGTTGTCGTAAAGTTCTTCAAGGTCATGATCTTTTTTCTTGATACCTTCCTGTTTCCCCTTAGGTAATGCATCTTCAAGGACTTCAATACGTTTAAGTAGATACTCAAAGATCTCTTTGTTGACATCTGGGATCTTATTGTGACTTAATGGTGTTTTGTCAAAACCTCTTTTGAGTACACGTGCCGGGATACCAATCGCAGTGGAATCTGCAGGTACATCTTTTACCACTACGGAGTTTGCACCTACTTTAGAGTTGGCTCCTATAGTGATATTCCCAAGTACTTTAGCTCCCGCACCAATGACGACACCTTTTTCCAGAGTAGGGTGTCTTTTACCCTTTGTAAGACTTACCCCACCCAGTGTTACCTGCTGATAAATAAGTACATCATCACCAATAACAGCAGTTTCTCCTATTACCACACCTACACCATGATCGATAAAGACTCTGCGTCCTATATTTGCAGCAGGATGTATATCGATGGTAGTTAAAAAGAGACCTATTGCAGAGATGAAACGAGGAATGAATCTTAACCCTTTACCATAAAACCAATGTGCAAAACGATAAAAAAAGAGTGCCCATAATCCAGGGTAGTTAAAAAGAAGTTCAAACATTGAATGCAAAGCCGGATCATTTCGTTTGACATTTGCAAAATCTTCTCGAATAAGACTAAATGGGTTCACTTTTAACGCTCCTCGTCAATGGCTTGAATGGTTTTAAGATAGCTGTTTTCACTTAAATAAAGATAAAGTTTTCCTAAAAGTTCACTTTTTTCTTCTTTACTCATATGTACAGACTCTTCTATTTTATATTTGAGCGACTTGTCTATGAGATTCGTATCATAATCTAAATCATCTAAAACATCCATAAGGTTTTGTGCCTCTATAAGCTTGTCTATGGAGTAGTTACCCTCTTCATCAAAGTCTATTACTGCTTCAGTGGGGTGTGTAAAGAGGTTATGTTTCATACCCAATACTTCCTGGTAGGCACCAGTAAGGAAAAAGGCTATAAAATACTCTTCTTTACTTACATCGATGTCATGCAGGTAGAGTGGAAGTTCACGGTTAAATCCTATTTCTCCATCACTGTCGCAGGTGATATCCCAAATACTGGCAGGATTACTTGGTTTTTCGTCAAGTCTGTCAAGCGGGACAATAGGAAAGTGTTGCGCCAATCCCCAAAAGTCAGGTAAAGACTGAAAAGATGAGAAATTGACCAGGTATTTCTCCTGTATTCGGTCTTGTAGTTTTTTCAGTTCATCTGTCCCTTCATTTTTAAGTAATGCTATGGCTTTTTTGATGATGAGATTGACCAGTATTTCTGTGTTTGAACGATCTTCAAGATCGATATACCCTAAATCAAAAAGTGTCAGTAGACTCTCCATATGGTCAAGGGCATCATGCAGGTATTCTCTGGCATTTTTACGTTTGATGGTATTGTATAAGTCATAAAGCTCTTGGATGAGCGGAGGACTTACCTCTTTAAGACGTAAACCTTTTTCGCTGTACTCTTGTGAAAAGAGTTCAAGTACGGGTGCTACAAGGACAGAGTGGGAAGCAGCGATGTAACGTCCGGACTCCGTAAAGATGTCAGGTTCTGCCACCCCTTTACTTTTGGCAATTTCCTGCATGAGATATACTACATCGTTTGCAAACTCATCAAGTGAGTAGTTTCTTTCTTGGTTGTCGCTATGCTGGCTGTACTCTACGGCAAGTCCACCACCGATGTTAATGGCACCCAGATTATCTGCACCACGCTTTTTAAGCTCAGCATAGATATTTCCAGCTTCTCTAAGGGCTTTTTTGAGTGGAGCAATGTCTCCCATCTGAGAGCCGATATGAAAATGGATCATCCATAAATGACCAAGAAGCTTATGCTTTTTCAACATTTCATAGGCTTCAAGAAGTTCTGTAGAAGTAAGTCCGAACTTGGAACCGTACCCACCGCTTTTAGCCCAGATACCGATACCGGAACTGTGTAGCCTGATCCGTACGCCTATTTTTGGAGTAACAGGTTTTTCTATGTTGGTATTGAACTCTTTATCTACCTGTATGATAGTCTCCAGTTCCCCCAGTCCCTCTATGGTTATAGTAATATTGTGTCCCATTTTTGCTGCAATAAAACAAAGTGAGATCATCTCCTTGTCTTTAAAACCATTGACGGTTATAGGTGCACCTAAAGGGGTTTGAGTCATAGCAATGATAAGTTCCGCTTTACTTCCTGCTTCAAGTCCATAGTTATACTCTTTGGAGACATCTATGAGTGCATGTACAAAGTTGGGGAACTGGTTGACTTTAAGTGGAAAAACCGCATGGAAATCTCCTTGATAGTTAAAGGCTTTTTTTGCTTTGTCAAAAGTGTTAAAAAGTGTAGAGATCTGTTTTTTGATGAGGTGTGGAAAACGGAGTAAAAGAGGTCCTTTATAGCCTTTTTCTCTTATGTCCTGTGTGATTTCAAGCAGTGATGGGTTGGAAGCATAATTGATGTTGATCGTATCATCTTCTATAATAAAATTATTATCACCCCAAATGTTTAAACCAAAATTTTTCATTGTTTCACCTTACCAGCTCATCGTTTATTACTATAATTATAGCAAAACTTAATCTAATCTTACCTATAATAGACTCAATGAATATTAAAGAGTTTATAGCATATGAAGACCGGCAGCAGTATATTAAGCTTATTTCAGGGGGGGAGTGGACACTCAAAACTGTACCTCAGATAGAAAAAGCATTACATCAATTCTCCTTTGATGAAAAAATCATTTGGGATGTCTCTGGAGTAAAAAGTTTTGATAGTGCAGGTATTTTATTGTTTATAGAATATTATGAATATTTTAAACAGACCACAACTGTAGAGGTGATTGGTTATACATCAGATCAAAAAGAGATGTATGAGCTGTTAAAAAAGAGCACTAAAGAAGTTATTCCCTCCCGGAAAGATGGATTTTTGGAAAATCTTTGGAGAGATACACTGGAAGTGTATCATGATTTAAAAGACTTTGTTGCTTTTTTAGGTCAGCTTTTTGTTACGATGTTTCATATACTTTTAAGTCCAAAAAATATACGTTTTAAAGAGATGGTCTATCATATCCATCAGTCAGGGTTTAATGCACTTATTATTATAGGACTCACCTCTTTCCTGGTGGGAATGGTCATTGCCTATCAGGGGTCTGTGCAGTTGGCAAAGTTCGGTGCGGATATCTTCATTGTTGATACAGTGGGTATTTCTATTGTGAGAGAACTCGGACCTATGATCACGGCTATTGTCATCGCAGGACGCAGCGGTTCGGCATATACTGCAGAGATAGGTGCTATGAAGATCACCGAAGAGATAGCCGCTATGCGAACTATGGGGTTTGACCCTTATAATTTTTTAGTTCTGCCACGGATCTTTGCGCTTATGATCGCTTTGCCACTTTTGATCTTTTTTGCTGATATTATCGGTATACTTGGAGGTATGGTTGCTTCTAGTATGCAGTTAGGTATTTCATTCAGTCAATTTACAGACAGACTTTATGAGGTTTTGGAAGTCAAACACTATATTCTGGGGATGATAAAAGGTCCTGTATTTGCTTTCGTTATCGCTGCAGTAGGATGTTTTAGAGGTTTTCAGGTTTCAGATAACACAGAAAGTATCGGACTTCATACCACTGCCAGTGTAGTGAACTCCATCTTTTTAGTCATTGCTTTTGATGCACTCTTCTCAGTGATCTATACGGAGTTGGATATATGAGTATGCAAAAAATGCCTATCCAAGCTCCTGTTATAGAGGTAAAAGATATTGTTACACGGTTTGGAGAGCGTACCATTCATGATGGTGTCTCTTTGCATGTAGATAAAAATGAGATTTACGGAATTTTGGGAGAGAGTGGTTCCGGAAAATCTGTACTTATGAAAGAGATGATCATGCTTTTAGAGCCTAATGCCGGAGAGATGATCATCTTAGGTCATAAACTTAGCAGTATAGGTTTCAAAGAAGCACAAGCCTTACGGAGAGAGTGGGGGGTATTGTTTCAGTTTGGTGCACTTTATTCCTCTATGACTATCGCAGAGAACATAGAGGTACAACTTAAAGAGTACACCAATATTTCAAAAGAGATGCGTGATAAGCTTGTACGCTCCAAGATAGACCTGGTAGGACTTGCTAGCCATGTAGGAGCACTTTATCCTTCAGAGCTTAGTGGAGGGATGATTAAAAGGGCTGCACTGGCACGTGCTTTGGTGATGGAGCCTAAGCTGCTTTTTTTGGATGAACCCACTTCCGGTCTAGACCCTGTCGGTGCACGAAATTTTGATAAACTCATTGTTGATCTGCGCGATATGTTAGGTATTACTGTTCTGATGATCACCCATGATCTAGACAGCATTTTCAGTATCGTGGACAGGATGGCTGTTCTGGCAGATAAGCATGTGGTGGCAGAAGGTTCTTTAGAAAATGTGTTACAATCACAGCATCCTTTCGTTGAAGAATTTTTTAAAAATGAGTATACGAAACAAAAGTATTTGGATAAGGTAGGGGTTAATAGGGTGAAACATGTATAGTAGAGTCAATTATACTATTGTAGGGATTTTTGTATTGTTGTTCGGTGCAGGATTGGTATGGTTTGCATTTTGGCTTGCCAAGTATGGAATACACCGTGAGTTTGATACCTATAAACTTTTTATGACTGAATCTGTTGCCGGTCTTTCCAAAGATTCTGTAGTTAAACTGCGTGGTGTGGATATAGGACGTGTAAGTGAGATACATATTGACCCCAAAAACATAGAACGTATTGAAATCTTTCTCAAGATCAAAAGAGGCATTCCTATTAAAGAAGATATGGTGGCACATACCCAGATGTTGGGAATTACAGGGCTTTTGTCTATAGAGATCGACGGAGGAACCAATAGTGCGAAAACATTGGAACCTACGGAAGAGCATATTCCTGTTATTCCTACTGCACCTTCATGGTTCACCAAAACGGCAAAGGGCATAGGAGGGCTTGCTGAACGGCTTAATGTTCTGTTGGAAAAAAGTCAAAAACTTTTCAATGATAAAAATATTGAGACCATTGGTAAAATACTCGATAATACAGAAGTACTTACAGCCAAAGGAAAAGAGGTGGAGCAAAAAGCCATTGTCTCACTTGAAGAAGTAGATATGACACTGAGAGAGTTCAGGAGTTCTATGTTGAATCTGACCAAAAGATTCGAGGAAGCAACGAAAGATTTTGAGTATATGAGAAAAGACTTTGGGGATATCAAAAAAGTAACGGTTCCTACTGTTGAAAAGCTTATGCAGACAGTAAGGAATTTCAACCGTGTTACACTCAAAGTAGAAAAAAGTCTGGACAGAGGGGACTATAATGTTAAAAAGATCTTTGAGCCATTACTTGTGGACATAGGTATCGTATCCAATCAGATCAATGATCTGGCAAGAGAATTTGAACAAAGTCCAAGTGATGTATTGTTCAAATCAAGAAGAAAAAGACAAGGACCGGGAGAATGAAGAAGTATTTAATTGTCGCAAGTATATTTATACTGACTGCATGCAGTCTGAAAGAGGTACCGCCATTAAAAATATATACATTCGGTGCAGAGGGTATTACACCGGTTTCTTATAGTAAATACCGGAATAAAACACTGAAAGTCTCATTCCCTCAAACACTGAAAGAGAAGATCTCCGATAAAATGAATTATTCATACAGTGCCAGTGAACAGGGAGTGTATCAAAACTCCCAATGGTCGAATAATATCGGTAAACTTTTGCAAGGCAATATTATCCAGTGTCTGGACCAAAGCAGACTTTTCAAGGCAGTGCTTCCTTATGAATCTACAGCCGGAGAAGACCTTAGACTTGAGAGCAGTATCTTTGACTTTTCCCATCATGTAAGAGGCGATGCCTCTTATGCCATAATCTCCATACAGTTCAGTCTCATAAATACAGATACGGGAAGGCTTATAAAAACCAAAAGGTTCAGTTATAAAGAAGATACAACAACTACTAATGCCAAAGGGTATGTAGAAGCAACCAATAGGGCGATGGCTAGATTAAGCAGAGACTTGGTGGGGTGGTTGCGTTAAAACTCCCCAAGCAGAACCGTTTTCTCTTCCTTGCTCTCCAGATCCTTCACCCAAACCGTACCGTTTTTCAGTTCATCTTCACCTATGAGAACAGCATAGCGTGCATTTACTTTGTCTGCCCCTTTCATGTGGCTTTTGAAACCTTTAGAACTGTACTCTAGAGTTACTTTCTGCTCTAAGCGTTTGCGTGTTGCTAGCGGGAAGAGGACTTCTACGGCTTCTGGGGTCATAGCACCCATATAGATGCCTTCTCTTTTAGTTTCCGGCATCTGTACAAGTTCCATGATACGTTCAATTCCTATAGCAAAACCTACAGCTGGTGTTGGTTTCCCATCTAAGAACTCTACGAGCCTGTCGTAGCGTCCACCGCCAGCGATGGCTGATTGTGCACCTATCTCGTTGCTGACGAACTCAAAGGCTGTCTTGCCGTAGTAGTCCAGTCCTCTGACAAGATTTGTATCTATGTTGTAGTTGATACCTGCTTTGTCCAGTAGGGCAGTAAGTTTGTTGAAGTCCGGATCACACTCTTCACAAAGGTAGTTGATGAGTTTTGGTGACTCTACCAAGAGTGACTGGCATTTTCCATTTTTGCAGTCAAGTACACGGATAGGATTCGTACCGATCCGACGATTACAATCTTCACAAAGTTCCGCTTTGATCTTAGTTAACGATTGTACAAGATTCTCTTTGTATATGGGCATACAAACTTTGCATCCGAGTGAGTTGATCTGAAGGTCAAAACCTATACCCAGCTCATTGAAAATTTGGCTTATCATGGTGATGATAGTAAAGTCTTCATAAACAGAAGCTTCACCGAAACTTTCACAACCAAACTGGTGAAACTCTCTTAACCGACCTTTCTGCGGTCTTTCGTAACGGAACATTGGTCCATAGTAGTAAAACTTTTGCTTCACAGGCTGACGGTCAAGTTTGGCAGAGATGAAAGCACGTACTACACCGGCAGTACCCTCTGGACGCATACAGACATCATTACCCCCTTTGTCCTCAAATTGATACATCTCTTTACCTACAATGTCAGAACTCTCACCTACAGAACGTTTAAAGAGTGCAGTCTCCTCAAGTATAGGAGTTTCTATGTAATTATAGCCGTACTTTTTGGCGATGTTTGTAGCCGTGTTGATAATATGTGTAAAACGTCGGCTCTCTTCAAAAGTGAGGTCTTTCATGCCTCTGAGTGGGTTTATCATTTTTGTTCCTTAATTCTAGTCCTCGATCCGTTATCCCAGGCTTGGCCCGGGGATCCAGAGTCGAAATTATATGCCAGTTCAAGATCCCCGGACCAAGCCCTGGGATGACGAAAACTATATGTCATTTATTGAAATTGTGTAATTATACCTTCAAGTAGGTTAGTATCGTTTGATGGATACTTTCTATGTCTTCCGTAGCATCTACAAAAAGGTGAGGGATACCAAGTTTTATGATACTTTCTCTCATATGCTCTTGTACATCAAGCAGATACTCAAGCCCTCTAAGCTCGATGCCATCAAGACTTTTTTGTGAAATTCTTTCTTTCAGTGTCTCCATATTGGTTAAAAACAGTATAACTCTGTCTGGAAAATGATCTTCAAGTGCAAACTTATTGAGCTTTACAAGTTCATCAAAGTCAAAATCACCATTGGCCAGTGCATAACCTATACCGGAGAGAAACCCTCTGTCCGAGATGACCAATTTATGTTTATTGGGTTTAATGACTTCCTGGTAGTGTTCGGCCCTGTCTGCCAGGAAAAGAAGGAGTTCGGCTCTTTTGGAGGCAAGGGAATCCGATAAGAGTATTTCTCTAGCTTTTATGCCGAATTTCGTACCACCAGGCTCTTTAGTAATGATGATCTCAGGATGTTTTTGTGACAAAAGTTCTATTTGTGTACTTTTTCCGCAAGTGTCGATACCTTCAAATAAAATATACATTATTTTCTATACTCTAGTATCATTTTATGGGTTGACTCAGCTAAAAGATGGTCTACTTTTCCATTAAAGTGCAGGATCGAACGTACTACAGATGAACTTACAAAAGCATGTTCAAGACTTGGCATGAGGTAAATAGTCTCTAACTCTTTTTTAAGAGAAGCATTGGCATATCCCATCTGTAATTCATATTCAAAGTCACTTACTGCTCTAAGGCCTCTTATGATGATATTGGCTTGAAGGTCATCAGAAAGATTGACCAGAAGATTATCAAATCCTATTACTTTGATCTTTGGAAAATCTTTCGTAGCAGCCTGTACCATCTGTATGCGTTGCTCAAGGTTAAACATAGGTTTTTTTGCTTCGGAAGCTGCTACGGCCACGATGATCTCATCAAACATATGACAGGCTCTTTTGATGATGTCTAAATGTCCATTGGTTATGGGGTCAAATGTTCCCGGGTAGATCGCTCTTCTCATAAAAAACTCCTTTGAAGTTTTTTGGTAAATAGTGATTGTAGGTATTGCTTTGCAATACTTTTATTAATTTCCAGTGTGTTGTTCATGTGTTCTCAACGTTCAACGCTTAACGCTCAACGCTATCCCTCCCATCTCTCATAAAGGTTATTTTCGATACCTAATACATCATACCACTTTCCAATGATAAACTTCTCCATCTCTTCAAGTGAGCTTGATTCAGAGTAGTACCCCATCACCGGTGGTGCGATGATAACCCCTAAAGTAGCTAATTTTTGCATGTTTTCCAAAGCTATGGCAGAAAAAGGCAACTCTCTGGGTGCAAGAAGTAATTTCTTTTGCTCTTTAAGTGCAACAGCTGCAACACGTGTAGCCAAGTTATCGCTAATGCCACACGCTACCTTTGCCAAAGTATTCATACTACAGGGGATGATGGCTGTTGCATCTACCCTGAATGAACCGCTTGAGATAGATGCTGCGATATTCTCACTGGAGTGCAAGGTTACTTTTTTATTTTCAAAAGACTCTACCGTGAGGGCGTTGTCTGAAACGACTACATGTGCTTCGATGTATTCAGGTAAATAGTCGACAAACTTTTTACCTAAATGTACACCACTTGCACCGGTAATTGCTACTACGAGTTTCATATATACCCTTGATTTTATATATCCGTCATCCCCGTGCTTATACCTAAAAATATATATTTAGGGGATCCATAGTTTGAGCCATATGCAACTTCTGGATTCCCGGGTCAAGCCCGAGAATGATGGAGCTTTTTTAATTTAATAAGGATTATAGCAAAAGAAAATTAGTTTTTGGATTTTTATGATTGATTGTAAGTGTGTGAAAATAATGGAGCGGGCGAACGGGATCGAACCGTCGACCCTAACCTTGGCAAGGTTATGCTCTACCGCTGAGCTACGCCCGCAACATTGTAAAAGTGGAGCGGGAAACGAGACTCGAACTCGCGACCCTCAGCTTGGAAGGCTGACGCTCTAGCCAACTGAGCTATTCCCGCATAAATTTAACATCGAAGTTAAAGTGGTACCGCAGGTCGGATTCGAACCGACACGCCCGAAGGCAGAAGATTTTGAGTCTACCAAGTCTACCAGTTCCATCACTGCGGCATCTGTTACAAATTCTATATGAAAATGTAGATGGAATTCTACTCTTAGAGAGCTTAAATCAGGTTTAGTAAAGTAGATAAAGTATAAAAAAATGACAATATGACAGTTTTTAATAGCTCACTAAACTTTATACGTTATAATATCTTCATTAATTAATATCAAGGTCATGCTTTTGAAAATTACGATTATTATCACAGCTATACTTTTTATCTACGGTGCCTTTTCAACACTATTCCATGAGACTGTTTTGGTAGGGAATATAGGAAAAACAGTAGGAGATACGAATATTCACCTTTTTGGTTACTTCGCCTATATCAATATCTTGATTCTTTTTTACCCGCTTTATAAACTTTATACAAATGTCTCGGTAAGAAAAGATATTGATTTTTATTTGGGATGGATACTTTTTTTTATTGCATCAGTACTGTTCGAATCTTTGGTACTTGAACTTAAACACGCAGGCTTTATCGGAACACAGATCGTTGAGTTCTTACAGCCGTTCATCGGGAAAGCAGGACTGTGGCTGCTTTGGTTGATGATCATAGCACTCTCTTTGGTCTTTATACTTGATGATGATTTCTCTCCTAAAGATTTGAAGCTAAAAGGGTTCAGTTTAGTACCACTTGTTACAGGTGTCAAAAAAATATTTTCTGTGGCTACATCACTTTTAAAAAAGATATTTACCAACCCTTTCTCCTCTCCTGCATTGGAAGATGAAATGATGCCTGTACTTGAAACATCAGATGAAAAACCCAGGAGAAGACGGACAGTTAAAAAGCCGGCAGTAAAAAAAGCAACAAGTAGAAAATCCCTGCCCAAGCCTGAAGAGAAAAACATCATTGATGTCAGTGAAAAGATGGATGATCCCGTGCTCAATGAGATCTTGGAACTTGAACATGAATATGAAGAGACACTTGAGTCTCATAAAAAGTCTTCAAAATCCAGCAGTACTTCAGGTGTTGAGATCGTAGAAGAGTTGGAAGAGAACTCCAAACTGTTAGATCAGATAGAGAGAGGAAAGGTGGCAAAGCCAAAGAACTTTAAGCTGCCGAAACTTGACTTCTTGCAAAAAGCACCAAAAACAACTAAAAAAGTCAATGAAGCAGAGATTGACAGAAAGATAGAAGAGTTACTTACTAAATTACAACAATTTAAAGTTGATGGTGATGTAGTGCGTACTTACAGCGGGCCACTTGTTACAACTTTTGAGTTTAAGCCGGCACCCAATGTAAAAGTCTCTAAAATTTTAGGTTTGCAAGATGATCTTGCTATGGCACTGAGTGCAGAGACCATACGTATTCAGGCACCTATTCCGGGACGTGATGTTGTAGGAATAGAGATACCCAATGAAAAGATAGATACGATCTACCTGCGTGAAATTTTAGAGAGTAATCTCTTTAAAGAGTCCAGTTCCCCACTGACTGTGGCATTAGGAAAGGACATCGTGGGCAATCCGTTCATTACAGACATCAAAAAGCTTCCTCATCTACTCATAGCAGGTACCACAGGTTCCGGTAAATCTGTAGGGATCAATGCGATGATACTTTCGCTTCTGTACAGAAATGACCCAGACCAACTTAAGTTGATGCTTATTGATCCCAAGATGCTGGAGTTTTCTATCTACAATGATATTCCACATCTGCTTACACCAGTCATCATTGAAGCCAAAAAGGCAATCGCAGCATTGGCAAATATGGTGCATGAAATGGAGCGTCGTTATAAACTGATGGCGGATAACCGTACGAAGAATATAGATAATTATAATGAAAAAGTTAAAAAAGACGGTTCTGCCGAGCCGTTCCCTTTTATTGTTATCATCATTGATGAGCTTGCTGACCTTATGATGAACGGGGGTAAAGAGGTAGAGTATTCTATTGCCAGACTGGCACAGATGGCAAGGGCAAGCGGTATTCACCTCATTGTGGCAACGCAAAGACCAAGTGTGGATGTTGTGACAGGGCTTATTAAAGCGAACTTGCCCTCAAGACTGAGTTACAGGGTAGGACAGCGTATTGATTCCAAGGTCATCTTGGATGCAATGGGTGCCGAGAGTCTACTCGGCCGTGGAGACGGACTGTTCACACCTCCCGGAGCAACCGGACTGGTAAGACTTCATGCCCCTTGGAATACGGAAGAGGAGGTAGAAGAGATAGTAGAGTATCTGAAAGCACAACGTGAGCCGGAGTATGACGAAAGTTACTTGGTGGCCGGCGGTGCCAATGCCTCTGAAGGTGCTAGTGCTGAAGTAGATCTGGATCCACTTTATGAAGAGGCGAAATCCGTAGTACTCACGGACCAAAAAACCTCTATCTCTTACTTGCAGCGAAAGTTACAGATAGGGTATAATAGATCGGCAAATATCATAGAACAGCTTGAAGCAAAAGGTGTATTGAGTGCACCCAATGCAAAAGGCAATAGGGAAATCTTATAAGGAGGCAGAATGGCATATTTTTCAAAAGCGAAAAAAGGTGATAAAGTCTATGGACTTATTTTTGGAAAAGGAAAAATAGTAAATGTTTTTCCTGATAGTTTTTACTCTATTATGGTCGAGTTCAACAATGGCTATGAAGTGCCTTATACAGATGAAGGTATACCCGGATGGGGTAACTTCAAGAAACAAACGATGTTCTATAGAGATGATGTTGATCTTTCCAAGGAAGATTTTTCTCCTGTAAAAAAAGTACTTTCTGCTAAAAAGATCATTAAATGCAGAGAGAAAAGCAGATTGGAAGTGCGAATGCCTTCCGGTATATGGAAAAATGTGAATAAAGCAGATCCGGAATATGTAGAGAAACTACTCAAAAAAGAGCAGTATCATCTTTTTAGGAAAAAAGACAAATAGTGTATGGGTAAGAAATTACCCATTTCTTTGTAACTATCCGATACATCTATCTTATCTCAAGTATTTCCTCTTCTTATTCAAAGTAGCTTAAACATCTAATTCGCTAAAATTAATCCACAAAATTATAAACTAACAGGAGACCAAATATGGCCTTAATCGAAGAATATAAAGCACATACTGAAGAGAGAGAAAAGCTTGGTGTACCGCCATTGGCATTGACAACAGAACAAGTTGCAGAGCTTGTAGAACTATTGAAAGCAGATCCGATCATTGAGGAGGCATACCTTCTGGATCTATTGAAAAACCATGTACCTGCCGGTGTTGATGATGCAGCGTATGTAAAAGCAGCATTTTTAAATGCTATTGTTGTAGGTGATGCACGCTGTAAAGCACTTACGAAAGTGGATGCTGTCAAGATCCTTGGAAGTATGCTGGGCGGATTCAATGTCGGTCCACTTGTTGAAGCACTTAAATCAGAGCATGTAGAAGTGGCACAGGCGGCTGCAGATGAGCTTAAGAACACTATTTTGGTTTATGATGCGTTCAATGATGTAAAAGATCTTATGGATGAAGGAAATTCTTTCGCAAAAGAAGTGGTAGAGTCCTGGGCAAACGCCGAGTGGTTCACAAACAAACCTGAACTTGAAAAAGAGATCACAGTTACTGTATATAAAGTACCGGGTGAGACAAATACAGATGACCTTTCTCCTGCATCTGAAGCATTTACAAGAGCAGATATCCCACTTCATGCAAATTCTTTCCTTGTGAACAGAATGGACAAACCTCTTGAGACTATGGCAGAACTTAAGAAAAAAGGTCACCCTTTAGCTTATGTCGGTGATGTTGTAGGTACAGGTTCATCAAGAAAATCAGGTATCAACTCTGTGCAGTGGCATATGGGTAGAGATATCCCTGGTATCCCTGGTAAAAGAACAGGTGGTGTGGTTATCGGTGACACCATTGCTCCGATCTTCTTTAATACAGCAGAAGATAGTGGATGTCTTCCTATCCAGGCACCGGTAGCAGAACTTGAAACTGGTGATGTGATCACGATCAAACCATTTGATGGCGTGATAGAGAAAGAGGGTAAAGTAGTAAGTGAGTTTACACTTGAGCCAAATACACTTCCGGATGAGATGAGAGCAGGGGGGCGTATCCCGCTTATCATCGGTAAAGGGTTGACTGCTAAAGCCAGAGAAGCACTTGGATTGGATGCAGGAAATATCTTTATGACTCCATCACAACCAGCTGACAACGGTAAAGGCTTTACCCTTGCGCAAAAAATGGTAGGTAAAGCATGTGGTATTGAAGGTGTGAAGCCAGGTGTGTACTGTGAGCCTATCGCAACAACTGTTGGTTCTCAAGATACAACAGGTCCTATGACAAGAGACGAGATCAAAGAATTGGCAGCACTCAGCTTTGGTGCAGACTTTGTACTTCAGTCTTTCTGTCACACAGCTGCGTACCCTAAACCGGCAGATATTAATTTGCAGCATACGCTTCCAAAATTCTGGACGGAAAGAAAAGGGTTTATCCTTAGACCAGGCGATGGTGTTATCCACTCATGGTTGAATAGAATGTGTCTTCCGGATACTGTAGGTACAGGCGGAGATAGCCATACAAGATTCCCTATTGGTATCTCATTCCCGGCAGGTTCCGGTCTTGTGGCATTCGCAGCAGTTACAGGTATGATGCCACTTACTATGCCTGAGTCAGTTCTTGTAAGATTTAAAGGTGAAATGCAACCGGGTATCACGTTACGTGATCTTGTAAATGCTATCCCTCATCAAGCAATCAAAGATGGTCTTTTAACAGTTGAGAAAAAAGGTAAGAAAAATATTTTTGCCGGTAGAGTACTTGAAATCGAAGGTCTTGAAGATCTTAAATGTGAGCAAGCATTTGAGCTTTCTGATGCATCTGCTGAGCGTTCAGCTGCTGCATGTACAGTAAAACTTAACAAAGAGCCTATTATTGAGTATCTTGAGTCTAACATTGTTCTTATCGAAGAGCTTATTGCTCAAGGATATGAAGACAAAGCGACACTTCAAAGACGTGCTGACAAAATGAAAGCATGGATAGCGAACCCAGAGCTTCTGGAAGCTGACAAAGATGCTGAATATGCAGCAGTGATCGAGATAGATCTTAACGAGATCAAAGAGCCGATTCTTGCTTGTCCAAACGATCCGGATGATGTTAAAACATTGACAGAGATCCATGAAGCAGGTCTAAGAACAGAGATCGATGAAGTATTTGTCGGTTCATGTATGACAAACATCGGTCTATTCAGAGCACTTGGTGAAGTACTTAAAGGTGAAGGACAGGTTCCTACGAAACTATGGATATGTCCTCCGACAAAAATGGATGAGAAGACACTGATCGAAGAAGGGTACTACTCTATCTTTGGTCAAGCAGGTGCAAGAACTGAGATCCCTGGCTGTTCACTCTGTATGGGTAACCAGGCACAAGTTGGTCAAGGTGCCTATGTGTTCTCTACATCTACAAGAAACTTTGACAACAGACTTGGTAAAGATTCACAAGTATATCTTGGTTCTGCAGAACTTGCAGCAGTGGTTGCTCTTAAAGGCAAGTTACCGACAGCAGCTGAGTATATGGAGATCGTACCAAACAAGATCAAGCCGGAGATGACAGATGAAGTTTATAGATATTTGAACTTCAACAAAGTATCTAAAGAAGATCTTGAAGCAATGGTAGAGTAGTTTTACTCTCCATTCATAAAGGCAGATACTTTATCTGCCTGCAATATATAATTATTTCTCCAATTCAGTAAATATCTCTTTAAATTTCTCAGGGATCCGGGAAGGTTTTCCTTTATCGATATAAACTAATACAACCTCCATAGAAAAGATTTTCTCTTCACCTTTAAATATCTCTTGTAGCAATATCATCGAACTGTTTTTTAATGTTAAGATCTTGGAAGTCACTTCCAGCATATCACCTAAAGTAGAGGTAGCTAGAAAATTTGCTCTGATATTCCGTACTACAAATCCATTATGATCACCTTCCCCAGGCATTATTCCTCTTTCAAAAAAAATTTCTGAACGTGCTCTTTCACAGAAATTGATGTAACGTGTATGATACACAATACCCCCTGCATCGGTATCCTCGTAGTAGACTCTTATCTTCATTCTTAAACCCCCGGTATTTTGACAACCTGATGATATTTGCACCTTTGCTTATGGTCTGTGATGCGAATATATCCAAGATTATACAAGACTCGTACTTTGATGCCGGTCTTTTTCTTTATCCTTTGAAAGTATGCTTGTAGTATAATCAATATTAATTTTATTTTAATATTTGACAAGGGTAGAGAAGCATGCCAAAAGTAGAGATCTATGCGATGGTAAAATACCCTGAAGAGGTGTTTGACTATGTGGGATACTTTGGTAAGGCAAAGTAGGGTAGTTATAGTTAATTATCATTCACTATAGCATACTATCGTTCATTTTTGTTCACTATCGTTCACTATTGCATACTGAGATCCAAATTCAGTTAAAAATGAACGATAATGAATGATAATGAATGATAGTATAGTTGAATAGAAAGACAGGAAGGGTTTATGTGACACAAAATATAAATTTTGAGTCTCCTAATCGTCCTGAAGAGTATTCGCATCTGGGGATACTCAATAAGAAGATATATAAATTAATGTAAACTAAAATATCTGCATTTTTGGTTACTTCTTGGTAAAATAAATCTATTAAATGTTTTAGGGAGTTTTTGTGTCGGATTTGAAAAAAAATAGACAGCTTTTTTATTCTCAATTAGAGAAGATGTTTGCGGGTCGTGAGTTGCAGAATTTTAAAGGGAAAAGTGGATTTTCCAATCTTCTCTCTATTAAAGCTAAATATTTTGAAGCGATCAAAGAGGATTTGGAGAAAGAGATTTCTGCAAAATTTCCAAAACAAAACCTACAAAGTGAACTTTTTCAAAAACTTTATACTTTTTTTGACAGTTATCTGAATGAGACAGGCTCTCCATACTTCAATAAAACAGAGTTTTACAAAAATCTTTATGAAAAGGTTTATACCAACTCAGAAGATACAGCACTGTTTTGGAAAACACAGAGACTCTACTATGTCAAAAGTGACTCTATCCCAAAGCCTGCAACATTTGAGATAAAAGAGAATGATGAAAATGTACAAGCTAAAATCATATTTGATACAAATGAACTGAGATATACAGCTACAAATGAGAAAAAGGAATTAAAGTTTATCATCTCAGCATTATCAAAAAGTGAAAAAACTATTAAACTCTCTGTGTTGTATAAGTCACAGAAAAATGAATTTTCAGATAGCTATAGTTTTGAGGTCAATAGCCAAATAGATGATAAAAAGGTAGTTATAAAAACTACTAAGGATAATGAAAAGAAACTACTTGAACTCATAGAGAGTTATGAGCTTGACATAGATACCAACCAAATAGCAGAAGCTATTCATACTTACAAACGACAGCAGGATGTGGATTTTTTTATACACAAAGATGCGGAAGTATTTCTCAAAGAACAGTTTAATCTTTATCTCTATCACTATCTTTTCAAGGATAATGAGATCAATGAGTGGAAAGATAGGATAGAGACGATTCAAGATATCAAAGAGATAGCCTTTTTTGTGATAGAAAAGATAGGGGATTTTGAAGATGAATTAAAGGCGATGTGGCTTAAACCAAAGTTTGTTAGAAAGCTCAACTACATTATCTCGCTTGATAAAATTTCAGAAGATGTTAAAATAAAGCTTTTTGAACAAGGTTTATTTGAGCAGATATCGGAATGGAAAGAACTAGAAATAGTGGATGAGGACTTTAGCCTTGACCAGGTTAATGACGAGAAGTATCAGCATTTACCAGTAGATACAAAATACCTCTCAGACGATTTGAAGACCGAACTGTTAGCCTCTTTTGATAGTCTCGATGAGCAGACAGACGGGGTACTCATCAAAAGTGATAATTTCCAGGCACTCAATACTCTAATGCCTAAATACAGAGAGTCTATTGACCTAATTTACATAGATCCACCGTTCAATACAGGTAGTGACTTTGCCTATAAAGATAGGTTTCAAGACTCTACTTGGCTTACTTTGATGGACAATAGACTTAGTTTGAGTAGAGAGTTGTTGAGTGAAAGAGGAAGTTTTTATTTGCATTTGGATCATAATGCTAATTATATGGGCAGGATCCTACTAAATAATAATTTTGGAAAAGAAAATTTTAGAAATGAGATAATCTGGTATTATGGAAAAATGGCTTCATCTTCTAATAAATATTTATCTAATAATGATTTAATAATTTTTTATGCAAAAAGCGATAAGGCAATTTTTAATAAAGTTTATACAAAACTAGATAAGCCAAAAAAATTTCTTGCAAGAGAAATGAGAGATGGAAAGCTAGTTAATGCTAGAGATACTAATGGCAATTTGATTTATATTGAAAAAGATACAAAAGTTGTTGATACTGTTTGGAGTGATATCTCAACAGTTATGCCTTCAAGTAGTGAATATTTGGGCTTTTCCACTCAAAAGCCTGAAAAACTTCTTATGCGTATTATATATTCATCAACAAAAAAAGATTCATTAATATTAGACTTTTTCAGCGGTAGTGGAACAACAATCAATACAGCACAAAAGTTAGGACAAAAGTGGATAGGTGTCGAGATGGGTGAACACTTTGATACTGTTAATATTCCTCGTATCAAAAAGACACTGGCAGGGGTGATAAGCGGTATTAGTAAAGAGCTTGAAAAAGAGGGCAAACTCAAAAAAGGTGGTATTGTTAAGTATTATGAACTTGAAAGCTATGAAGAAACACTCTCTAAAGCAGAGTATAGACTTAGTGATGATGGTATTATAGACTTATATAACAGCAGAAAACTTGTGAATGATAAAGCACTCACAAAAGAAGAGGGTGTAACTTTCAATGCAAAAGCCATCTATGATGATGTGGATATTTGGGAGAGTGTTTCCAATATCAGTGGATGGAAGATTAAACAGAGACTTGATGATAGATGTATTTTTGATGATGGGAATAAAGATATAGTACTCAAAGAGAATGAACTACATCTCAGTGAATATCCATTTTTGAGAGATTTGATTTGGTGGAAGGCTTAGTATGGGAAAGCTTGGTAGGTTAGATAAATTAGTTTTAAAAGGCTACAAATCCATAAAATCTATTGAAATAGAGTTTGGTGCAACCAATATACTCATAGGTGCAAATGGTGTAGGTAAAAGTAACTTTATAGGTTTTTTTAACTTCATGAGAAAATTAATTGAAAAAGAGTTAGAGCTTACAGTCGCACAAATGGGTGGAGCAAATAAAGTTTTGCATTTTGGTAAAAAAATAACTCAAGAAATAGAGATTTCACTTCTTTTTACTCCAAATGGATATAAGGCTGTTTTAATTCCTGATGAACAAGATGGTTTTATTTTTAAAAAAGAGATAGCTTATTTTTTTGCTGATATGATTGAATACAGTGGTGGAACAAAATCTTATGATTTAAAAAATGTTGGAAATAAAGAGTCTAAATTGCCAGATAGACCACATACCGCATCGGCAACAGGACATATTGTAGGGTATATTAATGACTGGAAAGTCTATCATTTTCATGATACTGGTAAATCCTCACCTATGAAGCAACCCTCTAGGGTAGATGATTATTATTCTCTTGCAACAGATGGACATAATATCGCAGCTTATCTTTATTTTATTCGTCAAAAACATGAACAAACCTATAATAAAATTATAAAAACTATACAAAGAGTAGCACCATTTTTTCATGACTTTATACTTGAACCAGATATAGCTAATGAAGAGATGATCAAACTTAGATGGAAACACAAGGGGAGTGATCTTTACTTTGATGCCAATGATCTTTCTGATGGTACGATACGTTTTATTTGTTTGACAACACTTCTTTTACAACCAAATCTACCTACTATGATACTCATAGACGAACCTGAATTAGGACTTCATCCCTTTGCCTTACAGATTCTTGCAAGTCTCTTTAGGGTTGCATCTAATAAAACACAAATTATTGCCTCTACACAGTCTGTTACATTTGCAGACTTCTTTGATATAGAAGATATTGTGATTGTAGATACTAAAGATAATGCAACTACATTTAGTAGAATTGATACAGATAAATATTCTGAATGGATAGAAGAATATACAGTAGGAGAAATGTGGCAAAAAAACCTGATAGGTGGAGTCCCAAACTATGACTAGGATAGCAATATCAGTTGAAGGTCCAACGGAAATGGAGTTCTGTAAAAAAGTACTTACTCCGTTTTTTAGAAATCATAATATAGAGATGATACCAGTCACTATCTGTACAAGTAAAGATAAGTGTGGGAGAAAGCATAAAGGTGGTAATGTCACTGTACCTAGAATAAAAAGTGAAGTTTCAAAACTTTTACCAAGTCATGATTATGTGACAACATTTTATGATTTTTATGGTTTTGCAAAACGTCCTACAGATAATATAGAAGAATTAGAAAAAATACTTTTTGAACTATTTAGTAATACAAAGTTCATACCATATATTCAGAAATACGAATTTGAAACATTTATGTTTAGTGACCCTGAATACTTTCATGAGTGTTTTGGAGAAGAAAAGATAACGGTAAAGATGAAACAAATGATTAAAAAGTCTCAAGATGATATAGAAAGTATTAATGATTCACCACATACCGCTCCATCAAAACGTATAGAAGCATTATTTGAAGATATAGGTGAATATTATGATAAAGTTTTTTATGGTGAAGGAATCGCAAGCGACATAGGACTTGACAGTATTCGAAAAAGAGCTAAACGTTTTAATAGTTGGATAGAAAAAATAATAATTTTAGGGCAATGATATGTTAAGTGTAAAAAAATGTAATTTCGTTCAGCTTTTTAAAAAAGGCAATTTTGTAATACCTACCTATCAAAGAGGGTATGTGTGGCAAAAAAATGAGTGGGAATATTTTTATAATGATGCATTAAATATTGTTAAATTAAAAAAATATAAAACAAAACATTTTATGGGTAATGTACTTCTTATGAAGAAAAATAATGAGTATGAGATTATTGATGGACAACAAAGGTTAATTACGATTTTACTTTTTATTAAAGCATTTGAGTCAGTCTACAGTAATATCAGGGTTACTTTAAAAAAAGAAAGAATAAATAAAATTTTTAGAAATAATTTAACTGCAAATGATACGGATGGTATCTTCTTGTCAATCATGAATGGAACTTTTTCTGAAATGATAGCTACAACTAATAATTCATCATCTAATATTAAAAATGCATATTTATATTTTAAAAACAAAATAAATAATAATGGAAGACCTTTATTTAAAAAAAATATTAAAACAGACTATAGTATATACAGGATGCTATTAAAACTTTTATTTATTGAAATTCTTATTGATTCAAATAGTAATCCTTATTTAATATTTGAAACACTCAATGCAAGAGGAGTAGATTTAAATATATCAGATTTAGTAAAAAATCATTTAGTTGAAAAAGCAAATGATAAGCAATTTGTAACTGATTCATGGAGACGTTTTACTGATGGATTAAATGAAGATAAATTTGAAGAACTTTTTCAATATTTTTATAACAGTAATAACAATAAGAAAAGATTACTAAAAGAGATTACAGGAAATATAGATACAGATGATAATGTTAGAGAATTTATCAGTAAGCTTTCGCTTTATGTACAGATATATAAAGATTTAAGTGATGTAACAAAAACATATCCTACTCAGGGTGTACAGGAACACATATCTTATTTAAATCATTTGGAAAGTAGCTTATTTAAAATTTTAGCTGTTCCGGCACAAGAAAAGTTTTCGAACAGTGAATTTTTAAAGCTTTTGAAATTGTGTGAAGTATTTATATTTCGATATCTAGTTATATCGAAAAAAGATGAGAAATCATTTCGAAAATATCTTTTTAAGATTGCTCAAAAGATAAATAAGGATGAAGTTACAACCGCAAACCAAGTCTATAATTTGCTTTATAAAGATTTTTTTGTAGAAGATGAAGAGTTTGAAAATGCTTTTTCTTATATCCGATTAGTATATTCAAAAAAAAGAGAATATGAATATAATAATCAAGGAGTAGTTGTAAAGTATTTACTTTATCGTCTTGAAAATTATTTGAGAGATGAAATATTATTGAGTTTAATAGGTACACAAACAAATGATGTTTCTATTGAACATATAGAAAATGATAGTTCAATAAATATGCCAGATGCTTTTAAGTATAGACTTGGAAATTATGCATTGATGAAAGAATCAGACAATAATAGAGCTGGTTTGGAAGGGCTTCAATTTCTAGATAAGAAAACAAGATTTTATCAAATAAGTACCTATTTAACAATAATAGGTGGAGAGAAAAATAATAAACAACTATCAGCATTATCAAGTTATGCATTATGGAACAAAGATAATATCAAAAATAGACAAAGGCAAATGGCAAAGTTAGCTGTAGATTTATGGAGTCTTGATGGTAGACAATTTGTACTGGATGTGCCAAATGACTAATATTCTCCAACTAATCGCCCAAAATCTGATTGATAATAAGGTGACTAATATTGATATAGATAATGAGTTTGATTTAGAAACTTTTTCAAAAGATATTTCACTGTTTGATTATCAGCAAGAAGCTTTAAAGCATGGTATATCTGTTCTGGAACTTTATTTTAGAGACAAACAAAGACTTGTAGAATACTATGAGAATAAAGGTTTTAATGAAAGTGACTTTAAAAAAGATAAGATTACTATAGATAAACTGCTCAATCGTGCCTCTTTTTGGATGGCAACAGGAAGTGGTAAGAGTATCGTAATGATAAAGCTCATTGAGATACTGAAACTTATGAGTGAAAAAGAGTATATCCCTGCTAATGATATACTAATCTTGGCTCCAACTGAAAAAATACTCGAACAGCTCAAAGCTCAGGTTGCACTATTTAATACATATTCAAATACTAAAATTGATTTGACTTCACTCAAAGAGTATGAAAGGGTAAAGAGGCAAGGTAATTTGTTTACGCATAATCATATGCAAGTCTTTTACTATAGAAGCGATCTCTTTACTGATGCAGAAGGAGTAGGTAAGAAAAAAGACGGTAAAAGAATTAACTATGAGAATTATCTGGGAGATAAGAACTGGTATATCATCCTTGATGAAGCACATAAGGGAGATGCGGAGAAAAGCTTGAAAAAAGAGTATTATAATACTCTTGCAGAAAATGGCTATATCTTTAACTTTAGTGCAACGTTTACAGATAGTATAGATAAACTCACTACAGTTTATAACTTTAACCTTGCTAAGTTCAATGAAAAAGGTTATGGGAAAAATATCAAAATCGTTGATGAAGAGTTTAAAGGATTTAACAAAAAAGAGGGTGATCTAAGCCCAGCTGATAAAAAAGATGTACTTTTAAAATCACTCATTCTTTTTAGTGCTATAAAGAAGGAATACAAAGTCCTTAAAAAGATTGACAAGAGACTTTATCACAATCCTCTCATGATTGCTGTGGCACATACGGTCAACATCAAAAATGCCGATTTGAAGATCTACTTTCAGACACTCCTTGAAGTAGCAAAAGATGAGCCCGAAGAGTTTGGAAAATGTAAACAAGAGTTAATTGCCAATCTCAATAAAAATAGAAATTATTTTTTTGGTGATGAATCGGTCAGTGATGATTTTATAGAACTACTTAGAGACATAACATACAAAGATGTATTGCTCTATCTTTTCAATACACAAAGTAACGGTACAATAGAGTGCATTAAAACAAAAGATAGTAGTGAACTTCTATTTAAACTAAAAACCTCTTCAGAACCTTTTGCACTACTGAAGATCAGCGATACTAAAAGCTGGAGTAATGGACTGCTTTATAATTATGATATAACTGAAGATATGACACAAGAGGGCTACTTCAAGCGGCTTAATGATGCAGATAGTACAATCAATGTATTGCTAGGTAGTCGTGTCTTTAGTGAGGGATGGGATAGCAACCGCCCAAATATTGTTAGCTTCTTAAATATTGGTAGCAGTAGTGCCAAAAAGTATGTCATGCAAACCATTGGTAGAGGAGTGAGGATAGAACCACTTCCAAATGATAGAAAACGATATAGGCATCTTGACTTAGATACAATAAAAAGTATCAAAAATGCTTCTGAGGTAGAAGAGTATAACAGTGGGATAGAGAGTATTTTTGTATTTGCCACCTCTAAAAGTGATGTTGAAAATGTTTTTAAAGAGATAGAAGCACAAAAAGATGAATTTGAAAGGCTTGAGGGGATTCATAAACTTAAGCACATTAATATTCCACTACTCATACCTAAATATGTACAGAGAATTAAAGCAGAAGAAGAGTTATTAAAATATAAATTGCCACGTAGTACCTTTACACGATTACAAGATTTTATAAAAAATAACGATACTGATATCATACTGATGAATTTAGTAGGTAAATGTAAAAATAAAAATTTAGCACTCCATACTTTTTCTAAAATCCAAAATAAACCTGATAAATTTTTTACATTCAATGATATGAATGATGTTGGCTTAAATGAAATAGATCTTATAGTAAAAACGGATAAATTTTTTGAATCAAAATTAGCTAAAGTGGAAGAGTTTGTTGAATTAACAGATGAAATAACACACTATAAAGAGATTAAAGTCAATATTAAAAAAGTAAAACAAAAAGATTTAGATATTATAAAAGAGGATATAAAGAATAGCAGAGTTGATAAAGAACAGCAAAAAGAAGAACTTAAAGCTGCTTTGGCAAGAGGTGAAATAGATATTGATAAAGTAATGGAAGAGACTGAACGATTGGGGTCTAGTAAGCCAAAAACCACTTTATTGGATATAAGAAATCTGAAAAAACATTATTATCATCCTTTACTTTTAAAAACTGATAACGACTATTTTAAGAATATCATTGATGAAGAGAGCGAGATAGAGTTTATCAATAATTTAGAGCTATATCTCAAAAAATATAATAATCATTTACAAGAGTATGATTCATGGTATTTCTCAAAATTATCTGAAAGAATCGATAATATCTATATCCCCTATATTGACAGTGATAAATCAAAAGTAAGTAAGTTTTATCCTGATTTTATCTTTTGGTTAAAAAGTGGAAATGATTATAAAATTATCTTTATAGATCCTCATGGACTAAAAAGTGGAGGAGAGAATACATTTGATAAGACAGAAGGCTATGAGAGGGTTTTTACAAATCAGAAGTTTAAATCTAAGAATATAAATGTTGAAGTAAAATTAGTGTGGTACAACAAAGAAAATGCAAATCATGCACCTATAATTGAGAAATATAGAGAATGGGATTTTGATAGAATATTTTGATTCTCAGTACATAAAACTTAAGTTGGTAACAAGGGACAGGGGATATGGATAAAACATTACTAAAACAAGCACTAAAATTCAAAAACAATACCCCTACATACTCCCAAACAACATACTTCAATGAACTAGTCAAACAGTACCAAAGAGAAAATGATCTTTATTTTGCAGAGATAAAATTAAGACAAAAAAGTAAAGTACTAGATTGGGAGAAGTTCTTTTTATTCCTTTCTGAAGTAGGTAATGATGGTAAAACCATCTCTTCTTTTGAAGATATAGAGCGTCTTTTAGCTCCTACAACTACAAGACAAGAGAACATAGAAAACACGGGAGACAGTAAAAGTCGTTACATTTCGGTGTTTGATGGTGTGGTTATCTTTCAGCATGGTAACGGGGAACCAAAACTCTATAAAAAACCTGATGAGATCATAGTAGAGGACACTCCCATTTTAGCAGTGGAGAACGGAGAGACATTTTTAAATATCTATGATATTGCACCTAAGTTTGGTTATGACCAATACATTTACCTGGGTGGTATGAGTAACCGTGCTACAAGGGAGTTTTTGAAAGATAAGGATGTAACCTTTTTCCTGGACTATGACATCGAAGCGATACGCATCTATGATAGTTTTGAGTGTAAGAGTAAAAGCTTTTTTAGGCATCCTGAGCTAGAGAATTATTTTTCTAATGCTAAGTACCAAAATGAAGAGCTCTATCGCAAGCAACTCTCTTCTCTTCCCTCAACACATGATGAGTTACAATGGCTTATTGATCTGATCAATCAACACAGTGCAGTGATAGAACAGGAGGTATTTTAGTATGACACATATTGAACTTATCTCTTTAATGAATAGACACAAGAAAGTGATTGATCAGGCATATAAAGGGGAGATCCCCTCTGGGATTGATACTGCATTGTTTGAAGCAGAGATCTTTAATAAAATAGGGGATCGAGTTGTCCTTAATGAAGCCTATATCCAATTTATCAATACCATGCTCAAACGGGTAGAGTATGGTGTGATATTTGGAAAATATGCTGAAGAGTTACAACAGCTTGTAACATATAAGAAAAAGTATTTTGAGACTAAAGAGAAAACCTATCTCAATCGTATCCGCAAAGGGATAGAAGATGTTTATCTGAAGTTTAAACGAAGAGATTCAGATATTTCAGTACTCATAAGTAGGATCGTTCATGAAAATGCTCTTAGCTTAGAGGTGATCTTGGATGATGCAGAGCATATTCTCTTACAAATGCAGGAGCTCTCAAATGCCAGTACCCAGACTTATGATATTTTCTCCAAAGAGATCGTTGGATTAAGTAAAGAGATAGATGATCTGATTATAGATGTAAAGATCGATATACAGCGGTATTCAGATAATCTACATAAGTATATTCATCGACTCAATGGATTTATACTCCGAACGAAACAGCGAAAAGAGCAGAACAATAAAATAGCTGCCTTGGCACAAAAAATAATGGCAGATGATGCCTCTGAGCTTGAGGCACTCTTACGAAGTGATCATGAGGCATTGCATCATACTTTTGGTAATACCAAAAGACACAAAATCAAAACAGTACCATCCCAGAGGGATATAGAGCAAGATCGTTTCTCTGCAATCTTGCGTCAGATATTTACACTTGAGCCACATAAAGCGATACAAGCACCACAAACAATCTATAAGAAACAAGAAATGGAAGATAAAGTTGTATTGAACTATCAAAAACTGATTGATGATATTCGCAGAGATATGCCGGAAGACCTGTTTGCGTTTATTTTGAATCATGATGAGATTGAAAAGTTTGATGCAGTGCAAATAAAACGTTCGGAAGCATTTAAAGCATTCTTAATGACTGTATCTGAACATAGAGAACATACGAAAATAGATGATGGGTTTGGATCTCATCATATAAGGAGAGTAGCATGGATATAGCCAGTGTTTTTGAAGTTTTGTCTCAGGGGAAGATTATTTCATCTAATTCAAAAAAATATAGTGAATATACACGACATCTCATGGATGAAGAGATCTTTGATGAGTTCTATACAGCAGCATCTACTCTGGGCTATATCTTGCATGGGGAGGGAGGGTACTTCTATCTTTCAAAAAAAGGACAGATGAATAAAGATGAGATGGAAGCCTATATCACCAAACACAAAGATGCAATCTTGGCTATCTCTATCCTTAGACAATTGAGACCACAGATAGATAGAGGAAGCTTTATTGTCTATACAGATTTGATACATGAATACAAAATGCAGGAGAAAGAAGACAGCTCCATCTCTAATAGGCTCAATATGCTTGTATCTGGTAAAGGTAATGTAGATCTTAAAAGTGCTTTTGATGCACTGTTTGATCGTCTAAGAAAGTTTGACCTTATAGAGAGAGTAGGAGATTATGATCAAGATAAGTATAAAGTGCTTGATGCTATTGATTACTATATCAAGATTATAGAGCTTTCTGAGCCTAATACCAAGGAGAGCAAATGATTAGACGAATGATACTGATCAACTCAGCCAATTTTGACCTTGTAGATATTGATCTCTCCAAAGATGTATTTTTCCTTGGTGACAATGCTTCAGGTAAGACAACCACCACCCGTGCTATTCACTATCTTTATAATGCAGAGGGTAGACAACTGGGGATCCCTAGTGATAAAGACTCTTTTGAAAAATACTATTTTCCTTATGACAACTCTTATATTATTTATGTGTTTGATGACTTTTTTATTATGGCATTTAAACGAAGTGGAAAGGTGCAAAAATGGTTTAGTAAGCAGCCTTTTGACCTGGAGAGGGTTATTGCTAATGGTACACTTGTAGAACATGACCATATTAGGGCTTATCTCAAAGATGTAAGCTCTTATCGTCCTCAAACCAATGCTGAGTACAGGAAGATTATTTATGGACAGGAGAGACGCTATTTGGACTTCTCTATAGCTTCAATAAAGAATTATGATGCATTTTTGGAAGTGTACAATATGGTCTTCAATGTGGATAAAGCTATTGTAGATATGAAGAGTATCAAAAAAGCTATACAAAAGTCTTTACAAAAAGATGATGAGATCCTTTCTCTCGATTTTGATACATATATTACAGATATGACAGCTTTTAAGCGTGACTATGACTTTTTCAAAAAGTTTGACAGGCAAAGAGACAACATAAAAAAAGCTGTAGGAGTGATGAAAGAGCTTGTAGCCCTGGAAGAGACAATACAACTGTTACTTGGAAAGATAAAGTTTAACCAGGAAATGAATAAAGAGAAACTGCCTCAACTCAAAGTTGCCTATGAGGCAGAAGAAGAGGCATTAAAGGCTTCAAGACGCAGAGTGAAACATTGGGAAAAAAGATTAGAAGTCTTGGAGAATAGGGTAAGGGATCAAATTACTGATTTTATTATAAGGATTAAAGAGTTAGAGGTATTAGAAGAGAAATACTCACCCATCCATTATGAAGAGGCAGTAACTATAGCAGCAAAGAAGAGTGGGCTTGAAAAAGATCGTGATAATCTTACTATCTCCATACGAAAGCTTGAAGAAGAGCAAAGCAGTATTGTTAAAGAGATTGAAAATAGAATAGAACAGTTAACACGAAAAATTGAAGTTGATATTTTAGAAGAAGGAAAGAAAAGGCTTCGTGCCCTTAAAGAGTCTGAAGAGAATCAATGTGATAATGATATTGCAAGTATAGAAGCTGAATTTGTAGAAATATTTGCAGAGATAGAAAAAAAGATAGAGGCGTTACAAAATGCTCTATCTTTGGAAGAAGAAAATGTTGAGACACTCAAAAATAGCTATGAATCACAGAGTGATAACTTGTCTCAGGAGTATGAAGCAGGGCAAGAAAAAAACAGTATAGAACAGGAAAAAATAGTAAATCAACTCACCAATAAAGAATCAGAGATAGATAGATTGTCTCGCCAAATTGTGCAAGAGGAGAGAAAGGTTGAGGGATATAAAAATGATTATCATCAAGCACGATTTGAAAGAGCTGAAAAACTTAACAGTGTACGCCTATATAACAATACGAAAATAAAAGAGTATCAAACACTTTTGAGTCATGAACCTCATACGCTCAAAGCATTTTTGGCTGAAGAGGTGGATGGCTGGGAAGAGAATATTTATCCTGTAATAGATAAAGAGCTACTTTCAAAATCGTGTGAAGTGTTAAAACCAGTCGCAGATTTTAAATCTACCTCTACACTTTTTGGTGTGACTATGGATCTTACTTCTTTAGATGCTTACCCTACAGCAGAAGAGTTGCATGAAAAGATTGTGCAACATAAAGAAGACAGAAAGATCTCTCTTGTAAAAGCCAGAGAAGAAGATAGGGTTCTGAAGGCTGAGTATGATTATTTTCTAAATGTAGCAACGTTAAAAATAGATAACATCAAGAGTGAAATAAAACTAGAGCAAGATAATTTAGGCGTATTACAGGTAAAACTATCTGAATTGAAGCAAGAGCAACTACAACGTAAAGAACGCTATCAAGACAACAAAGAAAAGCTCAAAGAGCAATTTGAAATGCAAAAAAAGAAGTATGTTGAGGAAATTCATCGTATTAAGCAAGAGATAAAAATGCAAAAAGATGAAGAGAAGATCCAAAACAATCATAAAAAACGTCAGATAGGGAAGCGTAAAGAAAAATTGGATTTTAATCTTAAAGCTTCAACAAAGAACATCCAATCTTGGATAAATAGTGAAAGAGATGAAGTTAGAAAAGAGATAGAAAAGTTAGAGTCTGAAAAGAAAACGAAAACAGAAGATGAACTACTCAGTGAATATAGGAATCAAAGAACTGCAAAGGAAGATGAGCTTAAAGCGTGTTATCGTGCTGAAACATTTTTAGATGAATATGAGAAAAAACAAGAAGAGATTAGTACATTACCAAATATAAGAAAAGAGCATAAAAAAGCAGAGACTTTTTTAAGTAACATCAAGGGAAAGATAAGCAGTAAAATAGAAATATCAAAAAAACAATCTCAAAGTTTAGAGCAAGAACAACAGAAAAACGGTGAGAGGCTCAAAAAATTAAAAGAGGGTATTGCAAAAGCGGATGCACTTGAGATTGATTTATCGACTATTGAAAAGATTGAAGAGCCAGGAGAGCTTGATGAACTTGTAAATGCATATAAATTACAAAATAGAGGATATCAAAATCTCAGAATTGATTTTAAGTCTTTACTCAGTAGATTATCTAGTTTGGAATACAATGCAATTATCGATATCAATCTAAGTATTGAGAAGTTTGATGAAGTGGTATCTATTGCTTCACTTGAGCACATTAAAGATTCACTTGAAGAGTTACATAAATTTAGTATGATCTCTTATGATAATCAAAAGAGATCAAGACATGCAGATTTTACCAACTACCTAAATAACATTATCCCTCAAAAATTGGGTACTTTTAATGATCTTGAAGATCGGTTTGAACAACAAAAAAATAGAATCAACAGAAATTTAAATAAGGTGGATTTTGGTGCGATCAGGCAGATCTCTTTAGAGATGGATAAATCCAAAGGTAATAATAACTCTATCGCTTCTTTGATGCAATCACTAAACAGTAAAGTAGTAAGTGCCAGAACGATGTTTGAAGACAAAGAATCGCTCTTTTTTGACAAGCCTAAATCAATTGAAAATATAGATGCTATTATTGAAACACTAGGTAAGATCAAAAAGCAGAGTGAGGGTGGGGCAATACATATCTTTGATACCATCGATCTTACTATCTCTTATGTAGAAAATGGTGTGAAGAAAAAGGGATTAAGCCACCTAAAAAATGACAGTTCCTCTGGTGGAAATATTCTCTTGAAAGTGGCAATTACTATCTCTATTTTAGCACTGTTTGCCAATAAGGCAGACAAGGATACACCATTCTTTTTAATTGTAGATGAGATATCAAGACTCAAGCACCAAAACCAGGAAAATCTAAAAAAATTCATTAATGATCATGGCTTCAGAACACTCTTCATTACTCCTGATCCTGTGTACCCTGATCCTAAAGCAGCGATGTATTATATGTTTAGAAACAGTGGTAACGAAAAGGGTGGCTTGGAAATAGCTCAGATGAATATTGTTTAAAATTAATTCATGTATGTTATATCTGTAGCTTTTTTGATTTATGGCAATCTCATTGGTGCATTATCGTTTTTAGTATCTACATGCTTTAGCATATGTTCTCTTTTGGCTTTTCTCTCTGAGAGATGTTACAATCTTTGTGTCAAATTAAATAAATTGACAAAATTGACAAAAATATGATATAAGAGTGGTAAAATATGCTATAATCATTTAGAAATCAAAAAGGAATTATTATGTTATTAGGTTTTGGTGGAAGAAATTTCTACTCTTTTAAAGAAGATTTTGATGTTACTTTGGAGCATAAAGATGAAGTATTATCAGTTCTTGGTATAAAGGGTGCTAATGCTTCGGGTAAGACAAATGTAGTTAGAGCTTTATCATACATAAGAATGTTTATGTATGATTCTTTTTCACAGATTAAACCTGAAGACGGAATGCTATATAAACCTTTTTTTGATTGTAGTGAATCAACAGAACTTTATATTCACTTTAAAACAGATGATATTGAATATAAATATGAGATTGAATTTACACAAGAATCATTGATAAAAGAGTCACTTTCTCGCAAAGAGTCTCGTTGGACGACGATACTTATTAGAGAAGAACAAAATATTACAGAGTGTATTAAAGAATTAGATGAACTTAAAGCTATTAATATAAATAGAAACAATGCATCTATCATTAGTATTGCCCACCAACATGGACTAAAAGAATTAAAAACTTTTTACAGTTTTGCAGAAAATATAGCTACAAATGTAAATATTTTAGGAAAAATGACTAATAATGAGCATTTTATGGGATATAAAGATATATCTAAAGTTTATTTTAAAAATAAAGAACTGTTGAATCTCGTAGGTAAGCTTTTAAATAAAGCAGATACAGGTATCACACGAATAGAAATTATAGAGATTGAAGATAAAATTACTAAAGAATTAACATATGAACCATTATTTTATCATGTAGTAGATAGTAAAATTTATAAATTGCAATACAATGATGAATCAAATGGTACACGGTTATTATATAGACAACTTGGTGCTTATTTAACAGCTCTTTCTCTTGGTTCTGTTATCGCATATGATGAGTTTGATATAGGGCTACACCCTGATTTATCATTGATGCTTATTGATTTATTTGAAGATAAAGAAAAAAATAGAAATGGTGCTCAACTCATCTTTACCAGTCATCATTCTGAAGTAATAGATAAGCTTGGAAAGTATCGTTTAGTCTTTGTAAACAAAGAAGATAATGAGAGTTATCTTTATAGGCTAGATGAAATACCTGGAGATATTTTAAGACCTGATAGGTCTATCATGCCTGCCTACAATTCTCATAAAATTGGTGGTCGTCCAAAGGTTATGGCACATGGCTAAAAAAGGTAATACTAAGAAAGATTCTTTTTTAGCATCTATTCCACAAATTTCATTAAATGCTACAGACAATAATTTGGCACAACGTTGCAAGTTTAATTTTTCTTATTTTGTGAATAGTGATGATGCAGGACAGGATTTTAAAGACTGGAATCAAGAGGAATTAGTAAAACTTTTAGATAAACTTAAAGAGTATTCTAAGTTTCCCTTGAATCATTGGAAAACTCAATATGTTGGTAAATATCCAGTTTTTGCAAATTATGGATCGGCTTTTCCAACTAGTACAGATTTTAATGAGCCTCAACATATTCCTATAGAAGTGGAATGGTGTAGAATTCATTTAGAAAACAAACCTAGATTGATAGGATTTGTTGTACCTGATAGTTATCATGATGCGATACAAGAGAATAGTTCTTTTAGATTTGATAAGAATACTTTTTATGTAGTCTTTTTAGATAAAGAGCATAAATTCTATAAAACAAGTTCATAGCTTTATACATTACGGATTTAAATTATTATTTAAAATAAATACTAAAACAGGAATTGTTCTATAGAAAATAGAAAAAATTCCTTCGGGAGTGTTAGAAATTTCGTGTCAGTCTGATAAAATACTATCAAGGACTGACAAT
>OBKJ01000005.1_pt1 | contig 82974 bp, 77 predicted proteins | sample 1496181 | NCBI WGS metagenome assembly OBKJ01 (sample SAMEA3696446, study PRJEB22514) | metagenome | biome: water; feature: marine; material: hydrothermal vent | place: Pacific Ocean | collected 2014-08-12 | depth 1521 m | reverse complement strand
CTAAGGAATTAGCTGCTTGATTGAGGTGAAATTGCACTTATGATTTGAATGGGCGTGATATGTGATGAATTGTTACGAAATGTAGCTAATGGTGGAGGTGTGGGGAATTGAACCCCAGTCCTAAAATAGCTAGAACTATGACTCTACATGTTTAGTCGGTGTTGATTGGTCTCATCCGGTTTTGTACAACACCCAAAACTTCACCGGACCAGCTAAGATTCTCACACCATGGCATAGCTTCCATGGAGCATAGTCATCAGATATGATACCTCAAAATCCTGGTAAGATGACACTCCCAGGCGAGGCAGTCCTCCGCGTTAGCGGGGTTAATGACTTACGCTACTGCGTAAGCTGGACGATAATCTGTATTGTTTGCGTTTAAGCTAAGTGGGCCGCGTAACGGAATTGCCCAGTCCGACATGCACATAGCTCCGACTACTCCAGTCGAAACCAAGTCACCCCCAAAAAAATCTGAAAGATTTTTTTAGTAAACAGTTATTACACCTATCTACTAAGGTGGTGGATAATAACACTTTTAAATTACTTTGTCAAGGGGTGAACTAAAGCACAAAAAATACCAATAAAGCAACCACGGCCAAAACACTCATAGCAATACCGATCTTCCTGTAGCTGCCTTGCAGAAGATGAACAAGGACAAATACCAATGCACCAAGGAGAAGACCATCTGTAATGGAGTAGGTAAGAGGCATGCCTGTTACAATAAAAAATGTACTGTATTTTATGGCGGGATCCTGATAGTTGATATGCTGCAGTTCCCCGAACATCATGACACCGATAACAATGAGAATAGGATAAATTGCATTAGAGGGAATGGCCTGGAAAAAAGGAAGCAAAAAGAGTGGAAGGATAAACAGTAACCCCACAACGACTGCACTAAGCCCGGTTCGACCTCCCTCTTCGACACCGGCGGCACTTTCAATGAAGGCAGTCGTACTACTCACTCCGGCAAGACCGCTTAGCATGGTGGAAACAGCATCGGCTTCTATGGTTTTTTGCAGCGTGACGGAACCTTTTTCTTTAAAAAGACCTGCCCGCATCCCCACACCGGCCAGGGTACCAAGTGTATCAAAAAGATCAGTGATCAAAAAGATAAGTATGACCGGTACCATTGAAAGTGTCAGAATAGAGGGGATATCCAGTTCAAAAGCGATAGGTGCCATAGATGCCGGCATAGAGATAAAGTGCTCAGGCAGCTTTTCGATCCCCAACATCCATGCAAGCAGTGTTGTTAGAATAATAGAAAGAATAAATGCACCTTTGTACTTTTTCAGTGTAAAGAAGATGGCAAGTGCCAAGCCGAACAGACCGAGCAGAACATGGCTGTCATGAAAATTTCCAATGCTGACAAGCGTGGCGGGATCATCAACAATAATCTTCATCTGCTGTAAGCCGATAAAAGCGATAAAAGCACCGATACCTGCACTCACAGCCCGTTTGATGTCCAGAGGAATGGTTTCTATCAACCAGCGGCGCAGCGGTGTTATACTGATAAGAATATATAAAATTCCTGATACAAATACTATTCCTAACGCACTTTGCCAGGGAATTCCCATTCCTTTGACCAAACCGAAACTGAAATAGGCATTCAGTCCCATCCCGACACTCATGGCAATGGGAGTATTTGCCCAGAAGCCGTTGAGGATCGATGCAAAAATGGTCATCACTGCTGTGGCAGTGATCAGTGCATCATACGGCATACCCGAAGCACTCATAATAGCAGCATTGGCCGGTACGATGTAGAGCATCGCCATAAAGGTGGTAAATCCTGCCGTGATCTCAGTTCTGATATCGGTTTTGTGCTCTTTAAGTTTAAAAAGATTCATACATTACCCCTTACAACTGTTGATAAAATGAAATGTTCGACTGTCAAAAAGACCTTTGTCGCTGAGCTTGAGTTCCGGAATTACCAGTAACGCCATAAACGAAAGTGTCATGAACGGGGCACTTAATGCCGAGCCCAATGTCTCTTTGGCAATGTTGTCAATATTTTCATACTCTTTGGCAACACTGAAACCGTCCCCAGCACTCATGATCCCTGCAATCTCCAGTGGCAGAACCCATTCTTGCGTGTCTGTAACGGCACAGATGCCGCCTTTGTATCTGATGATGAGGTTGACGGCTTTGCTGATCATTTCATCACTGCATCCTACGGCAATGATATTGTGTGAATCATGGGCAACACTGGAAGCGATCGCACCCTGCTTTAAACCAAAACCATTGACATAAGCGATAGCAGGCAGCACATCTGCATAACGGTTCACTACACTGATCTTGAGAATGTCATGCTCCGGATCACCTATGCTCATTGTGGAAAAATGTGGAAGCTCAACGACTTTTTCATGGGTGATAAGTTCATAATCTATCGCCTGTATCACTTCAACGTTCTCACATAAAGGCATCGCAAAATCTTCCGGTTTTTTTGTACCTGTATGAAAATTGTTGACCTTTTGAATGGCTACGGGATCTATGTTCGATTGACCGTTTTGTGCAACTACTTCTCCATTGATCACGGTTTTTAAAATGCTAAAATCCTTCAGATTGTCCACCTCTATAAAGTCGGCACTGTCACCTTCTTTTAGTATACCAACATCAAGATCATAGTGTGTAATGGGATTGATACAGGCGATTTGCAAAACCTTAAAAAGATCATTGCCTTTTGCCAGTGCACGTTTGACAAGCCGGTTGATATGTTCATGATGAAGATCATTTGGATGGCGGTCATCACTGCAGAACATCAACATGGCATAATGCTCATTTATCAGTGGTGCCAAGGCTTCAAAGTTCTTGGCGGCTGAGCCTTCACGTATGAGTATTTTCATACCGCGTCGGAGCTTTTCCAACCCCTCTTCATAGCTAAAGGCTTCATGGTCGGTCGTGATTCCTGCATCGATATAGTGTTTAAGATCATCACCTCGAAGCCCGGGAGCATGACCGTCTACGGGTTTTCCCAGATCCCGGGCAGCCTTTATCTTTAAAAGCATCTCTTCATCCCCGTTGATCACTCCGGGAAAATTCATTACTTCGCTGAGGTATTTGATCTGCGGTTTCTGCAGCAGTGCTTTGACTTCGTCAACGCCCAGTGTGGCACCGCTTGTCTCAAAGGGTGTTGCCGGTACACAGGGTGATGCCCCGAAATAAAATTTAAAATTGACCTGTTCGGCATTGTCCAGCATGAATTCAACCCCTTTTGTACCAAGTACATTGGCAATTTCATGTGGATCTGAAACGGTGCCAACCGTACCGTGGCGAACGGCAAGACGTGCAAATTCACTCGGAGGCAGCATGGAACTCTCTATATGGATATGTGCATCGATAAATCCGGGAAGGATATAGGTAGAACAGACTTCCTTGATCTTTGTAACAGAGAGTATTTTCTGATTTTTAATGATCACTTTAGCAGGATAGATCTCGCGTTGTGCAATGTCAACCAAATTTGCTTTTATCTCCATCAAAAATCCTTCATAGATCAAAAGTATCTTCTGTATTTTCCCACAGATAGGATAAAGAGTGGATTAGAAAATAAAATATAGAGAGATCTATACCGTTATATCTTAAGGTATATAATGCTAATATTTCCGTTATATACTTTGGTACATAAGGGATAGAATGGAACTTTCATCAACACTTACTTTGGAAATGTTAGGTGAGCCTTTTTTGTTGGAGAAGCGCATAGAACTTCTATATGCCATAGAAGAACACGGTTCTATCTCTAAAGCAGCTAAAGCGGTACCGATGAGTTACAAGAGTGCATGGGAAGCAGTGGATGCGATGAACAACCTTTCTGAACAACCCATAGTCCAAAGAGAGACAGGCGGAAAAAATGGGGGTGGTACGACGATCACTCCATACGGCTTGAAACTTTTGGAGACGTACAGGGTCTTAAAAGAAGAACATACCCGTTTTTTGGAAAGATTGTCCCAAGTAACTGATATAGAAAGTGGAGCGTTTAAGACCATAGGGAGATTAGCGATGCAAATATCGGCCAGAAACCAGATACAAGGTAAGGTAGAGTCCATAGAGTCAGGGGCTGTCAATGCCAAAGTAAGCCTCAAGCTTAAAAGCGGGAACAGGCTTGTCTCTGTGATCACTAAAGAGGCAGTGGAAAACCTGGGACTGAAAGAGGGAGACAGTGCAACGGCGATTTTCAAGTCGAGTACGGTCATGCTTGCAGTTCCAGGCGAGATGCAGCTGAGTGCAAGAAACAGTATTAGAGGGAGTATCAGCCATATCACTGTAGGTGAAGTGAATGCTGAAGTGGTGGTGGATATAGGTCATCATGATGTGCTGGTAGCAGTCATTACTGCGGATTCGTTAAAAACATTAAATTTAAAAGAAGGAAGTAATGTTACAGCAATCATTAAATCGAGTGATATTATGCTAGGGAGATAGAGAGAATGACGAAGACAGTAAGTGTGGTTTTAAGTATGATGAGTGTAAGCAGTATGGTCTGTGCATCGGGTGATATGGTAAAGCGTACGATAAAAAGCAACATGACAGAAGTGTATCATGTGTTGCCGGAAGAGGTAAACAGCTTGACTGATATGTTTCAAAAAGGGATATTTTACGGTCGATTACGCAGTAACTATTTTTGGAGTGATAAAGGGGAAGATCATTATGTGTATGGTGTAGGGGGAAGCCTTATTTTCAAAAGTGCTTACTTCAACGGATTTGGATTTACCACAGGACTCTACACGACACAAAACCCTTGGCATATGGATGATGAAGATGCAGTACTTTACAAAGCGGGAAAAGGAGTGTTAAGCCGGTACGATGTGCTAAGCAGCGGAAAGTATGGTATTACCTCGTTGGCATTAGCCTATCTTGAATATAAGAACGGGACCACTTCTCTGCAGGCAGGAAGAGTTATCTTTGAGAGTTTTTTGACCAAGAGTAATGATACAAAGATGATACCCAATACTTTTGAGGGAGTGACGCTTCAAACAGGAGTTATCCCCCATACAAAATTGAAAGTAGGGTACTTAACAAAACAGAAGTTAAGAGACCACTCCGGTTTTCATCACCTTTTAGCCTATGGGGATGATACGAGCGATCCTTATGCACAGTATAGTCAAAATGACGATACTGCAATGCATAAAGGGTTGACACTTTCAGAACTTCAGGCAAGAGGGATCGATGATGAGCTCATTATTCTTGATGCGAAAAACAGTGCTATTGACAACTTGACTCTGACATTTAACTATACAGCGGCACCTGACCTGGTATCCTCAGCAATGATACAGGCTGACTATAGCTTTGATATGGGAGGGGTGAAGGTAAAACCGGCACTGCGTTATATGAAACAGTTTGATGATGGTGCAGGAGAGATAGGGGGCGCAAACCTTAAAACAAATACCTTTGGATACAGTGACCCGAACAGTCTGGAGAGTGCTCTCTTTGCAGCAAGAGTCGATGTGGCACAGGATGCATGGAAGCTGCGATTGGGTTATACCAAAATCGCAGACGAGGGTGACTTGATAGCTCCCTGGAGAGGGTTCCCCACCGGTGGTTTTTCCCGTGCGATGGCACAGTACAACTGGTATGCCAATACCAAAACGACTATGCTAAGAGCAGATTATGATTTTGGTAAAGCCGGACTTGTCCCCGGAGTGAAAGCATTTGTGCGTTATGCCATACAGGATTTTGATGACAATAAGCCGGGTGTACAGGCAGACAGCAATGTTTTGACGCTTGATATTTTAAAAGAGTTTGACAGCATCCCCGGTTTGACGATGAAAACACGTATGGCATATGTAGATGGAGACAAAGAGACTGTTGCAGGGGATGGGTCACTCAAAAGTGATCCCTCTTATCATGAATTCCGCTTTGAGATCAATTATCTATTTTAAAAGGAAAAACAAATGAAAAAATCAGCATTATTCTTTTTGCTTGGCTTGGTAACATTGAATGCAAGTGTCATTAAGATAGCTGTTGCAGCCAATGTAAGTTATGCGATAAAACCGTTAATAAAAGAATTTAATACATCATACCCTGATACTAAAGTCCAAGTCATTCTTGGAAGCAGTGGTAAACTTACGGCACAGATAAAACATGGAGCACCTGTTGAACTTTTTATGTCAGCAAACATGAAGTATCCTGAAGCACTTTATAAAGAGAAGATGGCAGTGACAAAACCTGTGATCTATGCACAGGGAGCCTTGGCATATCTCTCTGTAAAGCAACAGGATTTTTCCAAAGGTGTGATGCTGTTAACAGAAGAGAACATCAAAAAAATCGCCATTGCAAATCCTAAAACGGCACCTTACGGAGCAGCAGCAGTGGAGGCATTGAAAAATGCAAATGTGTACGATACAGTAAAAAACAAGTTTGTCTATGGGGAGTCTATCTCTCAAACTGTCTCTTATGCAACCAAAGCTGCCGATATAGGGTTGATAGCCAAATCATCACTCTTTTCTCCACAAATGGCACATTTCAAAGAAGGGATCAACTGGAGTGATGTAAATGAAACACTCTACACACCTATCTCCCAGGGGATGGTCATACTTAAAGAGGGTGAAAACAACAGTGAAGTCAAAGCATTTTATGACTTTATGCAGGGAAAAGAAGCCAAAAAGGTATTGAAGACCTTTGGATACAGGGTACCTTAGATGCTGGAATCTTTTGATCTCACCCCTTTTGTACTCTCGTTTAAATTGGCAGGGATGACAACACTCATTTTGTTTGTGCTTTCTTTGCCTTTGGCATGGTACCTGTCACAGACCAATTCCAAAGCAAAACCTTTTTTAGAGGCACTTACGGCGCTTCCTATCGTATTGCCCCCTTCTGTTCTTGGTTTTTATATTTTGGTAGCATTGTCTCCCAACTCAACCGTAGGAGGTTTTTTTGAGGATCTTTTTGATGTGAAACTGGTCTTTAGTTTTACCGGACTTGTTGTAGCAAGTTGTTTCTACTCTCTGCCTTTTATGGTACAACCGCTTCAGGGTGGATTTGAGTCTCTGAACAAACATATGCTGGAAGCATCCTATCTTGCAGGGAAAAGTAAATTTCAGACTGTTCTGAATGTAGCACTTCCCAACATCAAACCGGCATTGATGACAGCACTGATCATCACGTTCGCCCATACAGTAGGGGAATTCGGTGTGGTTCTCATGGTCGGTGGGTCCATCCCGGGAGAGACAAAAGTGGCTTCTGTTGCGATCTATGAAATGGTTGAAGTGATGGAGTATGGTAAAGCACATATCTACAGTGCACTGATGGTAGGCATCAGTTTTATAGTACTTTTGTCTGTGTACTTTTTCAACTATAAACAACGTAAGAAATTCGGGGTGCTGTAATGATAAAAATAGATATCCGTAAAGCATTATATGGCAGTTTCGGGGAGATGCAATTAAGTGTAGATCTTCATATCAAAAAAGGAGAGTTCCTTGCACTCATGGGAGAAAGCGGCAGTGGAAAAACCACATTTTTAAGGATCCTGGCAGGGCTTGAGTCTGCAACGGGAGAGATAGAAGTGGAAAATATACATTGGCTTCAAAATGAAAAGTCACTTCCTCCGCAAGAAAGAAAAATAGGTTTTGTTTTTCAGGATTATGCACTTTTTGAGAATATGACAGTAGAGCAGAATCTACTCTATGTCAATCATGATACAACACTTGCTATGCAGCTCTTAAAGATGACGGAACTGACAGCACTTGCCAAACAAAATGTACAAGTTTTAAGCGGTGGTCAGAAGCAAAGAGTGAGTTTGTGCCGTGCGATGATGCGTAAGCCTGAATTACTGCTTATGGATGAACCTCTTTCCGCACTTGATCCTGTAATGCGTGCCAAACTTCAACAAGAGATAAAACAGCTCCATGATACTTTTGGTACAACGACTATCATAGTGAGTCATGATCCTTCTGAAGTGTATGCTTTAGCAGACAGGGTATTGGTATTGGAACAAGGGAGGATCGTTAAAGATAATTTGGTTGAAGAGGTACTGCGGGGAAAAACAGAAGGACTTCATTATGAGACGGAAGTATTACAACTTTCAGAAATATCCGATACAACTATCGCTACAGTATTGGTTTCCGGGGAGCTTCTTGAAGTAGAGGTTGATGAAGCCGTCAAAATCGGTGATCGTATTGAAGTTGTCTTAAACCCTGCATACAGAGGATCCGGATCGTGATAGTACCCTGTGGCAAGAGCCTGCAGAGGTCTTCTATGAAACTAAAGGGAAAGAATATCTTTTCCTAATAATGTATCCGGATGGTAACTGTTTTATCCTTCTTGAGGGTGAATTTGGCATCTTCAAATGCAGGTGGTCCCAAAAAACCTTTTGCATCATTTGAAATACCTGTACCCTCTTTGGGAAAGCCTATAAAATTTTTATCCAACTTTCCGTTGGCATTTTCATCATGATACACTGTGACAGCATAAACACCTTCAGGAATATTTTTAAAAGTATAGAAAGTTCCGTTTCTTGTTATGTTTATCTGTGCTTTTTTGTACTTTCCTCTTTCTTTAAGAAAGTATTGATCTGTATTAAATAATCCTAATCCAACGGTTCCTTTTTCACTTTTTAATCCGATGATCCTGACAGTGATCTCTGCAGACAACAGTGACACAGTAAGAATCAGGAAGGCTGGAATAGTTTTTTGCATTATAAATTTCGGGTTTTTATACTATGGATGAGTTGTGCTGCCGTACCAGCCTTTTCCCCTTTAGGCTGAAACAGGTAGTTATGTACTCTGTCTGGTATCTTTTGTGGCATCTCCAACGCTTCAAACTCCTCTTTGGCTGATTGTTTTGCTTTAAACAGAGCCATTTGTACACGTGAGTAGAAGTTGGCTGCCCCTTCTCCCGAGGTCTCTATGCTGAGGAAGTTGGCTGAAGGAAAACGGTTGGTGACTAAAGACTGTATACCGTCTGATACTGCAGAGGATGGCATACACCCAAAAGGTTTTACCGAGATGACAAGGTGTGCAAGGTTATCTTTGACACTCTCTATGAGGTGAGCGACCTCCAGGTGACCCTCTCCACCACTTGCATCCAGGGGGTAATACTCTTTGGCTAGAGTAGCCAGTTTATCTATATTTGGAATCTCATAATCATGTAATCCTATGGCTTTGGCATAAAGCGTGAAGTGGGTTTTAAGGGCTGCTTTTCCTGCTTTGATGAGAAGTTTGGTTTTGAGTGTGGAGAAGTCTACTTTTTTGTTACCCTCTTTTTCCAGGTTTTCACGTTTACCCAGCTCAAACTCCGTCTCCCAAATACTTAACATCAAACGGTTAATGAGTGGTTGGGGAATACACTCTGCCCCTTCCTCTTCTAAAAATCGATGAAGATTGTAGTTGCCGTCTCCCTCTGTCATCGCTGCCCAGAACTCACCCATGACCATGACTTTGGCTTTGGGTTGCAGGCGGTTAAGTTCTATTTTTTCCAGGACTTGACGACAACGCCACATGGCTGCGACTAAATTCTTTTTCTCCATAAAGGTATTGGAGATGATCTCTCTACACGTTTCTATGGCTTTGTCTGTAGCACCTTTTTGGACTTCATAGGGACGTATTTTATAGGTGAGAATATTGATAATATCCCCAATGATCAATGCTTTGACAAGGGTGATGAAGAACTTAGGGCTGAAGTTGATGGCAGATGTTTCATCGGCTGCCTGAAAGATGCCTTTGTTATGTTCAAAACTCATGATACGGAACCCCCGGAATCCTGCATCACTTAAAGCTTTTCTATACTCTGTAATATACATACCGAACCGACAAGGACCACAGCCACCGGAAGTGACAAAAATATATTTTTTGATTATTTCCTCAGTACTTAGTCCTTTTTCATCACGAAGATTCTGAAGATACTTCACGAGGTTTCCTACATTAAAGTAGGTAGGATTACACTGCCCACGGTTTCCAAAGGCTTTCCCTTTTTGAAATGATTCAAAATCAGGGTTAGGCATAGCAATATAGTTTTCACCGATGGACTGAAGTGCAGAAGAGATGAGTTTGTCCTGCAGAAGTGAGAGTCCGCCAAAAAGCATGGTGACATCGTTTTTCTCTTCTTCTGTAAATTGGTAGTTTGTATTGTCACGCCATTGGGTTTTTTCCTGACCCAGGTAATTTAGATTACCATTGCTCTGTACGGGTTTAATGCTATTGCATGATGCACTCATGAGGTGACCTCCTTAATATTAGTATGAAGCGTTGCCTGTTGAGTGTTCAGTGAGGAGGGTTTGTTCTGCATAAGTGTCCTTTTGTACTGTTCAAGGGTATAAGCAAAGGTTTTGACCCGTATTTTTATAGATCCGCCCGGTTTGTTTGCATCAATGTCGTGCAGGGTAAGGTGTGGTGTACGGCTACTTCCCAAAATCTTGTCTATGATCGCATAGGTTGGAGCATCATGACCACATTTAAAACTGGAAAGGTCCACTACTGCGATGTTGGGATGACGCGCTGCAAACTTTGCTGCCCAGACTTTTTGTGCCGAATTGGTAGAAAAGTTCTCAGGCCAAACGTCACGGATGTCATAAGCACTCTCTATATATCGATTTGCAATATCCTCTCCAAAATATTTAGAGAGGTATGCCTCATCTTTAGGGATGGCACGCATAGAGAGTGTTTTAAACCCAAGGGTCTGGAACTCATCCAGTACTTCATGATTAAGCCCGGGATCAGAGTGGTAGGGACGACCAAGAAGCAGGATGACTATCTCATTATGGGCAACGGCATCATCCAGTATTTTGCGTCCTTCAGTCATAATGTCTTTATCATTTTTATCCAGGGCTTTCCATGCCTGTTCTGCTGCCCAGTTGTTCTCATCCGAAGTGATACGCAGTTTTTCTCCCCATGTTGCGAAGAGCTGCTTGGCAAGTAATTTTTTGTTATCAAAATTTAAAGAGTCATCAATATACTGCACACCTTTTTGTAGGAACAGATCTTTCTCTTTCGTAAAAGCAGAGTATACCACTTTAGGTGTACCGGAAATAATAGGGCATGCCGTTTGTCCCATAGTGTGCTTCACATACCCTGGGAGTTCAGTGACTGAAGGGAACCAAATATAGTCAAATGATCTCTTGGCAAACTTTTTACCATACATCAATGCATAGACATGGGCTTGTGCGACTTTGGCAGGATAACAGGAATCTACAGAACCATACTTTGCACCTTCCAGGTACATATCTTCATTGGAGAAGCCAGAGAACTGTATATGGAGTGGATTAATATCTAAAGCTTCTAAATAGGTTCTTAGGAAGGGGGCTAAACTATAGATATTGAGTACTTTTGGGATGGCGATCTTGAGGGTTTCTCTATAAGATTTGTCTGCTTGGCTGCTTGTGATAAAGTCTCTATGTACTTCTTTTCGTAAGGTAGGTCCCCAGCCACCGAGTGTGACTTTGACCTGTTGTTCTTTGACTTTGTCGTTAGAAGTAGGTTTTGGCTCTAACTCATACGTAGGTGCAAAGAGGGATTTGGACTCAGTATTGACAAGATTTGGTACTTCTTTTTGTAACGTTTTTCGCTCTTTTTTGAGTGCTTTGAGTGCTTTGGGTGACTCCACTGTTCCATCTTCACAGGAAAATCCTGCGATGTAACGTACAGTGTCGGATGAAGGGGTTTGTGTATCGATGAAAGTACGGGAACAGTTGATCGTACAGAAGTGACAACGAGTACTCTCATCGGTTTTAGAGGTAAAGGTAAGCTGCAGTGCCTCTTCAAGTCCTACAAAGGTTGCTTTGCCTTTTCTTCTGACAACGTCCCTAGCTTCTATCGCTGCACCTAAAGCTCCGGCTTCACCACAGTGAGGGTGTACATCAACTCTGGCATTTGGTACTTTGGATGTGATGTAATCCACCTGTGCTTTAAGTGCTGCCTGGTTGTATTGTGTTCCGCCCTGTAGAACAAAGTGATCTCCAAAAGCAGCAAGATTAGGAGCTTGCACCACATATTGCCAGACATTTTTAGGCAATACTTTTGCGATGCCTGCAAAGAGCTCTTCTTTGCTGTAACCCTCTTTTTGGAAGTTTACCCTGTCTGTGTCTAAAAATACTGCACAACCATAGTTAAACCTTGGTGCCTGAGTCGCTTTAAAGGCTACATCAGCATATTCCTCTACCTTCACACCAAACTGCTTTGCCATACTTTGCAACAGTGTACCGTTACCGGCAGAACATTGGTTGGAGAGACGGAAGTTCTTCATCATACCGTTCTCCATAAAAAGTACTTTAATGTCTTGTCCACCGATGTCACAAATGACATTGATACTCTCTCCAAAGATCGCTTGGGCACTCTTCATATGTGCGATGGTCTCGATGATGTTTGCATCAGCCTTGAGTGCTCCTTCAAGTACATCAGCTGCATACCCGGTCACCCCTAAGCCTTGAATATCATAATATCCATTCGGGTCCTGGTCTTTGATCTTCTCCAGGAGTTCTACTGTATCTTTGATGGGGTTTCCCTGTGAGAGTTGATAGACTTTAAGCAGTAACTCTCCCTTTTCATCTACAAGCACAGCCTTAGAACTGGTAGAGCCTCCGTCTATACCCATGAAACATGTGGTTTTCCGGGTAAGTTTTTTAGGGGTAAAAGGAGGGATGGTATAGCGAACTTTAAAGGCTTCCAACTCTTCCCGGCTTTGAACCAACGGGGTATCGTTATGTACTCCTGCAGAGATACCGCCTGTATCGACAAGGGTTTTAAGCTGTATGAGCCCTGTAAAAGATTTGTCGTGATTTGATTCTCCCTCACCGAAGATGACAGCACCCAGTGCAGCATAGTACTGGGCATTCTCAGGGACGATGATGAGCTCATCGAGCTTCTCTTTGTCATACACTACCCCTCTCTCATCCCAGAGTTCAGCGATACGCATACGCCAACACTGTTGTAAGAAAGGCAGATAGGTATTTGGACCTCCTAAAAGCAGCACTTTTGGCATGAGGGTATTTCCTCTTGTCAGTACTGTAAGATTTTGCATGACGATGGCATCCGCAAGAGAGTTCATGATCTCATGTGAAGGTACAGAGGTTTTCACGAGGTTGACGATATCTGTTTCGGCAAAAACCCCACATTTGGCTGCAACATGGTGAAGTTTAGACGTGTCAAAGGTAAGCTTTTGTGTCTCATCACTGTTCATCCCCACTTTCATGGTACACTTCTCTATGGTTGCACCTGTACCTGAGGCACATTTGTCATTCATGGAGGTTAGAACAGATTTCTTCCCATCCTCTCCTTCTTTAAAGTGGATGATCTTCGCATCCTGTCCACCCAGTTCCACCACTGCACGTACATCAGGATGATGATGTTCAACCGCAAGTACCACAGCATTGACCTCTTGGACAAAACGTGCATTTATCGTAGGAGCGATACGACTTGCACCTGAACCGGTGATATAGACCTTGTCTATTTGATCATATGCATCAGGGTGAGATGTGCTAAGTGCTTCAAGGAGTCTAAGGAGTGTGTCTGCTTGTTTGGTGTCATGTGGGGTATAGTCCTTAGCAAGGATATTGAAACCTTCATCACACAGTACATATTTTACCGTCGTAGAACCGATATCTATACCTAGTGAATATTTTTTTATCATTGCTTTAGTCATATATATCCTTTTTCGCTTTCTTTATGCCTTCTCCTCTTGGCCTTGTAACAAAGAAGGGAAATGCACCCAAAAGAAGCACTGTCCCGGCATATAAAAAATGCAAAGAACTGTCGCCGCATGATGAATATTTTTATTGTGCGTTATTCTTTGTTTTAAATACCCATAATATCCATACTATACCAACTAAAATAAAAGGTATGCTTAACATCTGTCCTGTAGTAAAGGGAAGGTCGGTTGTGTAGTCTGCCTGACGTGTCTTGGTGTATTCCAGTAAGAAACGTACGATGAACATATAGGTTAAAAAAACACCAGGAAGAATTTTGGTTGCAAATACTGCTGTACTCTTACGGTAAATCGTTACTAAAATAAATAAGAGGATGAGATAAGCTCCTGCTTCATAAAGTTGCACAGGGTGGCGTGGTATCATATCGACCCGTGCAAAGATGATAGCCCATGGTTTATCTGAAGGTAAACCAAGTATTTCAGAGTTAAAAAGATTACCAAAGCGTACAAATGCTGCAGTAAGTGCCCCAGGTATGGCTACACGGGAGAGTAGCCATAAGTATGACTCTTTGTAGCGCTTTGAGAACATATAGAGTGCCAAAAGAACACCCAGTAGTCCGCCATGACTAGCAAGTCCGCCTTCCCAGACTTTGAAGATTTTAAGGGGATGTGAAAGATAAAAGTCAGGTTCATATGCAAAACAGTGCATCAAACGTGCACCTACAACAGCACCCACCATGATATAAATGAGCAAGTTGTCAAGTACGGCAGGGTCTTTATTCTCACGCTTATAAATCCATTGAAGTATCATAAGCCCAAGAAAAAAAGAGCCTACAAATAAAAGCCCATACCAACGAAGCTGCAGAGGACCTAATTCTAAAATGTTTGGATCGATGTTCCAAATAAAGTGTTTCATATAATCATTACCTTATAAGTATCTAGGGTTTTAGAGGTGCCCTTGTTTTAATTAGGAGTATTATACTCTAAATTATTTAATGAAGTTTTTTATGATTATCTGGTAGTTAAGAGAAAATAGAATCAAAATATGTAATGAAGATCATAAAAGCATCCTAGGGTATTCACGGAAAAATCATTACTTAACCTTTGGGTTAAACCTATTTTTTTACAAACACCCTGAAGTTCAATTATAAACACTATTTTTATAAATCCTATCACATGATCTGGAAGTGGTTTTGATAAATGGACGCATTCTATAAAAAGAGAGTTAAACAAATTTCTGTTATTCTATACTTGAATTTTCTGAATACCTTTAGTTCCCATAATGGGTTTTGCAAGAGATTTTTAAAAATCTAGCTATGGCTAAGTTGGGAAAATTCATTGTCAATAGAAGATATAGAAGCTTACAAGGAGCTAAAAACAGGATCTCTTTTGAAGCTGTAGAGAGTTGGTTTTAAATGAGACCTGATGTATTGAAGATTTTACCTACTGAGTTTCAGACTTATGCTTTTGGGAAACTGGAACAATATGGTGAAATTTGACAATTTTCAACTTAAAGGATTTTCAATGAAAAGAAATATCTTAATGATATGCTTAAGTCTAATGGTCATAAGCATCAATTTAAGTGCTAAAGAGCCTCAAAAATATCTGAGTAGTCTCTCAGGTATTAACAAGCATTTGGAAAATGCTGAAGCGAAGAAAAGCTTAGAAAAAGCAAAAGAGCACTGGTATAAAGGCAAAAAGCGTTACTATAAAAAGAGTAAACAAAAACAAAACCTCAATGTTTCAAAGATATCAAGCTTCAATCAAAACAAGAAGCTATTTGAAACTTTAGGGGTCGGTTATGGTGGAGCGAGCGCTTATGATTTTTATCCTCAGGAGGGAACAGAACCGATTTGGATGAGTGCCATTGATTTGGCACTTGATGAAAATATAGGAGACAATCCATACTATCAGGGTATCAAGGATTTTGAAGCTGATGATTTTACTCAACTGCAACAATCCCTCTCAAAAAGTCAATATATTATCTATTGGTTAACCAAAAATTGGGATGAAGATTGGTTTAGTATTGAACAGATCCAAGCTGCTATGGATGAAGGCTATGTTCCTGTTTTTATCTATTGGTATTTTGGGGATACTTTAGTGAATAGTATGCCTACGGATGAGGAAGTTGAGGCATATTATCAGGACAATAGCAGGGTTTCAAACTTTTTAAATCAACTTGATGGTCAAAAAATTATCATAATGGAACCTGAATTTAACAAAAATCCTGTTATTGCTACCGAAGAGACACAAAAAACATTTGCTTCCATTCTTTCCAATGCCATTGATACAATCAAACAGCAAAATCATACGCTTTTGGTTTCATTATGCATGACAGATGCGGGCAATCGAAATGAAGATCTATCTTATAGCTCTTGTGGCTATGATAATTGTGCTTTGGGTGATAAATATAGTTGGTCTCAGCCGGAAATTGTCTACAATGAGTTGCTCAATAAAATTGATTTTGTTGCTTTTCAAGAGATGGTTGCACAGTTTAGTCGGGACCCTCAAAATCCCGGAACATGGGAAGAACCTAATCCAAAATCATATACCGATAGCGAAACAGGGATCAATTTACTGGCACAACGTATCAATAATTTGACTGCTTTTTTACATGAAAAGTATAATAAACCTGTATTTCTCCCCTATATGACCATTGCTACTGCCACATGGAATGATACCAATGGCAATGATCAGATCGATGCGAATGAATTGGATTTGACTGGTTGGGAAGTCAAAGCTTCCAATACTTATCAATCTCTTCTGGAATTGAAAGATGAATTGCAGCAGAATGGACTCTTTGGTTATGCACCGATGGTGCTGTTTGATCATCCTGCTCATGATCAAGAAGGTTATCAATATTTTTTAAACAACGAATATCATTTGGGTATAATCAAAACCCAAGCCAAAGATGCCATTGATGAGCATTTGCTGGGAGATTTAGACCCCAAGTCCAATATCATGGACTTTTTATATCAATAGTCTGCAACTATGGCTGCTTAAAGTTTCCTCCACTCCATGAAGGTACTTCCTTCATGGAGTGGATACATCACCTACTAGTGAGCAGAAAAAGCCTCTTCTGCTTCAAGATAGTTGCCAACAAGGCAATATAGTATTGCTAAAGAGTGCTACTTAACCATAGACCTCAATTAATCACGTTTGCAAAGAAAAAGTTTAAAGATTTATCTTCTCTTTTATCTCTTTAGCAATAGCAGAAATCTTAGTGATTTTCTGCGTATCACTCAAACTTTCATCAAGTAACACTTTGACAAAAGCAGAACCAACGATAACACCATCTGCACCTTTGGCTTTCTCTTTGGCTGTGTTTTGGTCTACCCCAAAACCAACATACACTGGTGTATCTGTAAATGTTTTGATGTCAGTAATGATCCCCTGTAAATCTTCGCTTTTACCTGCACCCGTGATGCCGGCATAGGCTACAAGGTAGATGAATTTTTTAGCATCCGTTACTATCTGTTCTATGCGTGCTTTACTGTCTGTCGGTGCGATGAAGTCTATAAGGCTTAGTCCTGCAGCTTCTATGCTTGGTTTGTATGGAGCAGCCTCTTCGAATGGTAGGTCTGGGATGATGAAGCCATTGACACCGGCTTTATTTGCCTCAGAAATGAATGTATCCATACCTTTGTGGTAGAAAGGGTTGAAGTATCCCATCCACAGGGTGTCTATGTGGGGGGCTATTTTACGTGAAACTTCAAAAAGGTGGTTAAGTTTAAAGCCGTTCTGTAAAGCTTTGAGGTTTGCTTTTTCTATAACAGGACCATCTGCAACAGGGTCAGAAAAGGGCATACCAAGCTCTAGGGTATCAACTCCGGAATCTGCCAGGGCAAGTGCTGCATCAACAGTAAATTCCAACGATGGAAAACCTGTGGTAATATAGGCGACTAATTTTTTCAATGAGGACTCTTTTTATCTGATATAGTATATAGTTTCAACATTATATGATAAAATAAGTAAAAATAGAGCTATGGATATTATTTTCTTCCTATGCCAGCCTTTAAAAAAGTGACTAGTCGCTTGAGCTTTCTGCTGAAAATGTAATCCTTCAACTTGTAAGGAGAAAACTTAGCGTTAGCGTAAGTAACATGAGCTTTGCCTATGTTGCGATCAATAATAATACAGGACACTAAAAACAGATGAGTATTCATACACCCAAGATAGAAAAAAAAGTAACTTTAACAACTATTGCGAAGATGAAAGGTGTAGAGCCTATTACGATGGTGACAGCGTATGATGCTCTTTTTGCACAACTTTTTGATGGTGAAGTGGAGATGATCCTTGTAGGGGATAGTCTCAATATGAGTTTTCTTGGTAAAGAAGATACGCTTTCGGCAACAATGGACCAGATGATCTATCATACACAGGCTGTCTGTAATGGTGCGAAATTGCCGCTTATTGTACTTGATATGCCTTTTGGTTCTTATACTACCCCTGAAATTGCAGTGCAAAATGCAACAAGGGCGTATCAAGAGACCAATGCGCAAGCTGTCAAAATAGAGGGTGGAAAAGAGAGAGCACACATTGTTAAAGCGCTTACACAGAACTCTATTGCTGTACTTGGACACATAGGGCTTATGCCTCAGTATTTACGAAGCGATGGTGGATATAAGATAAGAGGGAAAGACCAGGCAGACATAGAGACTCTCGTGGAAGATGCGAAAGCACTTGAAGCTGCCGGGGTATTTGCCATTGTCGTAGAAGGGGTGAAAAGTGAAGCAGCAGAGGCTATTACTAAAGCAGTATCTGTACCGACCATAGGTATCGGTGCAGGCAATACCACAGATGGACAGGTATTGGTCTGGAGTGATATGTTCGGTTTCTTTGAAGCATTCAAACCGAAGTTTGTAAAGCAGTATTGTGATGGAGCTAAATATGTACGTGATGCCTTGGAAGCCTACAGAAATGAAGTAAAAGCAAAAGAGTTTCCCAGCAAAGAATATACCTACTAAGGGGTTTTATGATAAAAATAGTTTTAAGCATATTAAGTGTTATGGCAGTAATTATGATGAGTGGATGTGCAGATAACAGTAATGTTAAACCGAGTAAAATAGCTGGTTTTGGTGCTGCTTCTGATGTAAAAAACAAGCTCAGTACAACGCAGGGACTACAAAATACCAATATTATAGTGAGCGTAAAAAATGGCAAAATGGTATTGAATGGCGTAGTACATAGTGAAAAACAGAAATATTTAGCAAGCAGTGTAGCAAGATCAGTAAAAAGTTCCGGTACTGTAGTAAATCGTTTGGCGGTACAGTAAATCATGGAAAGAATGGTTGAAATAGAACGCTTCGAGGAGGAAGCAAGCTATGAAGTGACACTTCGTCCCAGTTCATGGGATGAGTATATAGGGCAAGAGAAGATCAAAAAGAATCTCAAAGTTTTTATAGAGGCAAGTAAAAGGAGAAATGAAGCTTTAGACCACATACTTTTCTTTGGACCTCCGGGTTTGGGTAAAACGACCATAGCAAATATTATTGCCACAGAGATGGGTGCAAACATTAAGACTACTGCTGCTCCGATGATAGAAAAGGCAGGGGATTTGGCTGCACTCTTGACTAATATTGAAGAGGGAGACATCCTTTTTATAGATGAAATTCACCGTATGAGTCCAGCTATCGAAGAGATACTCTATCCTGCGATGGAGGATTTTCGTTTAGATATCATTATTGGCTCCGGTCCTGCAGCACAAACGGTAAAAATAGACTTGCCACGTTTCACGCTTATAGGTGCAACCACAAGAGCCGGGATGCTCTCAAACCCTTTACGTGAGCGTTTTGGTATGCATTTTCGTATGCAGTTCTATACCCCTGAAGAGTTAGCAAAAATTGTTGCCCAAGCTGCCCATAAACTTGAAAAACCTTCTCAAGAGAAAGCCTCTATTGAGATAGCCAGAAGAAGTAGAGGTACACCGCGTATCGCACTTCGTCTGCTTAAGAGGGTAAGAGATTTTTCTGAAGTCGCCAACGAAAATGAAGTGACATTGGAGCGTGCACAGTACGCTTTAGATGAACTTGGTGTCAACAACCTTGGGTTTGATGAACAAGATATACAGTTATTGGAGCTATTGGTAAGTGCTAAAAATAAACCGATGGGGCTTAGCACCATTGGTGCAGCACTCAGTGAAGATGAGGGTACTATAGAAGATGTGTTGGAACCGTATCTTATTGCAAACGGATATATAGAACGAACAGCCCGTGGGCGTATAGCCACACAAAAAAGCTATGAACATTTTAAACTGGGTGGATTAACAAAGAAAGGTCTTTTTGAATGATTAGCAATAAAAGCTTAATGATCACCGTACTCTTTGTCCTCTCGATTATCGGTGCGTATAGCATTTATAAACCTTTTCTACTCTCCATAGTCGTTGCTATGTTACTTACAATGGCTACGTATAACTTAACTAAAAAAGTAATCAAACATTTTAAATCAAGAAAGATAAGTGCTGTTATTGTTACGATTTTTCTAACCCTTATTATTTTTGTTCCTATCGTTTATATTGCAACTGTTGGAGTATCATATGCCTCAAATATTGATGTTGCAACTATTAAAGAGGTTACTTCTGTAGTAAAAACATTTTCCGAAGAGGTCCCTTATCTGAAAGAGTGGGTTGAGGCAGGCTTAAGCGATGAGAAGATCGCAGGGTATATTAAAGAGTCTACCTTATATATGACAACAGCAGGAAGTGTAGGACTTGGATTTGTAAAAAACATGGTGCTTGTCCTTGTGTTTTACTTTATCATTAACTATTACGGAGAGCGTTTTTTTGAGTTGGTACGCGCACTGATGCCCGTAAGTAAAATGAAAAGTGCAAAGATGATACATGAAGTTTCCTCTACTATGGAGGTGGTTTTTTATTCTATCATAGTGACTGCTATTTTTGAAGGCTTCCTTTTTGGCATTATGGTGAGTCAGTTTGGATTTAATGGTTTGTTGTTTGGTGTTATCTATGGGTTTGCTTCTCTTATTCCTATTATTGGTGGTGCGGTGGTGTGGATACCGGTCGCACTCTATAGTTGGACAAAAATAGATGCTAATACAGCTATTGTTATTGCAAGTTATTCGGTGATCATTATCTCTATTATTGCAGATACTTTCGTTAAGCCGGTTATTATTAAAGTGATTAAAGAAGATCTGCTTAAAAGTACTATCGAGATCAATGAAATAGTCATTTTCTTCTCTATTTTAGCAGGTATGAGTACCTATGGTTTCTGGGGAATGATCCTGGGACCGGCAATCACCTCATTTTTGATCGCCATTACAAAAATATATATTGACTACAATTATAAAGAGCAGGCTATCGGAAGAAACTAAAAGTTTCAAAAGAAGGTTTTCATATAGGAGATGTTATGATACTAACAGAGGGTGCATCTAAAAACCATAAATAAATATGCATAATGGGTTTTTAGAGCTGTTTTAAAAATACAATAATTACTTTTGGTAATTGGTAAAAGGAAAAAGTCATTATTAAAATATTGATTATAGAAGATGATCCGGAGTTGGCGCTCATCTTAACAAACTACTTAACTAAGTACGACATGGAAGTCATTGGTGCAGAGGATCCTTATATTGGGCTCTCTTTACTAACCCAACATGAATTTGATCTGATCATTTTGGATCTGACCCTTCCTGGGATGGATGGATTAGAGGTGATTCCCAAGATCAGAGAGATAAGTAATATTCCTATTATCATCTCTTCTGCACGAGATGATATTACCGATAAGGTGATCGGTATGGAGCGTGGTGCAGATGACTATATGCCGAAACCCTATGACCCCAGAGAGCTTGTCACACGGATCAAAACGATCTTAAGACGTACGCATAGCATGGAAGAGAAGGTAGAAAAAAAAGAAGAACTCTTTGTAGCAGATATGAAAGCACGCGTGATCACCTTTAGAGGAGTGTTTTTAGACTTGACAGCAGCTGAGTATGATATCTTGTCTATGTTGATCCAGCATAAAAATGGTTCAGTTTCCAGAGAGCAGCTTCTTTATGAAAGTGAACATATCGATGATGATAGTTCCATTAAAAATATTGATGTGATCATCTCTCGGATCCGACAAAAAATTGCCAAGATAGATCCTGATCATATCTATATCAAGCCTATTCGTGGTGTAGGGTATCTTTTAACAGACCGTGTATGAAAAATCTATCTGTAACCACTTTTATTCATATTCTTTTTTCTGTAGCGATCACCATACTGATCGCTACTTTCTTACTGTTCCTCTCTTGGGATGAAGACCGTCACAAGATCGATGAGTTTAAACGTTATCAACTTATCTCTCTTACATTCCTTTCAAACTTACGTCTAAATCCTGATGAGGAAGAACTTAAGAAACTGTATAAAGATCTACGTGTCAAACCTATATCACCACCAGAAGCAAAGAAAATAAAACAGGAAATAGAAAAGATCGGTGAAACGATTTTTTCCGGAGGTTCTTCTGTAGGACAGGTACGTGTGTTTAAAATACATGATGCGCACTATATTTATGTACAACGTATGGAACATAATCTTATGCTTAAAGATAACAGACCCAAAAACTACTATTTTGAGATTGCTGTTTCTTTAGGGGTTTTTCTTATAGGGTTGCTGCTGTTACTCTATCTGGCTGTTTTGCGAAAGCTTTATCCTTTAAAAAAATTACATACACAGATACAAAAATTTGCCAAAGGGGATATGCAAACACGTATTACTTACCTCTATGATGACGAAATAGGAAAGATCGCTAAAAGTTTTGATGATGCTATTGTACATATCAATCAACTGAGTGCTTCTAAAAACCTTTTTATGCGTAATATGATGCATGAGCTTAAAACACCTATTACCAAAGGCCGTATCGTAGCTGAAATGCTGGAAGACGAGAGTACTAAAAAGATACTTGTACGTGCGTTTGAACGTATGAATGAGCTTATCTCTGAACTTGCAGAGATAGAGAGAGTAACCACACAAAGTTTTGAGCCGAATTTTGAGTATGTGACACTTAAAGAGGTGGTAGAAAAAAGCCAGGAACTTTTGATGGCAGAGAGTGGTTGTGTAAAGCTTGAAATAGAAAACAGAGCATTGACAACGGATATAAAATTAATGGCTTTAGCGATTAAAAACTTACTTGACAATGGTATAAAATATGGTAAAAACAAGTGTGTAATGCTTCGTTCAAATGGTCAAAACATTGAGATTCTTTCCGAAGGGGAAGAATTGCAACATCCTTTAGCCTATTATACTGAACCCTTTTCTCAGGAAGAGAAGAGAAGCAGTGGATTTGGATTGGGACTTTATATTGTCCACAGTATTTTGGAAAAATTAGGGTATGGGTTAGAATACAGATATAAAGAGGGAAAAAATATTTTTATGATACATATAGAAAAACCCTCCGGTATGGCTTAAAGTTATCCGTATTATTATGTCATTCCGGATAAGAGCTATAATCTAAAAAATTAGAAAAGTTTAACAGATTATAGACTCTGAAACAAGTTGTCCATAGAAAAATCTCTTGGGATAGAGAGGATGGCAGATACGCTAAGCCAAAGAACTTAATCTCTTAATGCCTCAGCGATCAGCTCCAATGGGTTTTTAAAGATCGTCTCTACCTCTGCATTGTTCATTGCTTCACTTAGTTGAACACGACACGCTGAACATTCAGCACTTACATAGTGTGCTTTGGTCTCTTTGATCATTGCCGCTTTTGGTTTCCCCGCAGCTTCAGCGAAGTGAAACTTCTCAGTTTGCATGGTCACACCACCAAAACCACAACAACGATTAGGGTCACTCATCTCTACCATTGGGTAGTTAGGAGCAAGTAGATTACGCGGTTCTTCGTAAATACCCTGTACTTTTCTTGCATGGCAAGGATCATGGTAAGTCACTACTTCATCAAATTTTTTGCCTTTGGTCTCAAGCATCTCTTTGAGGTTTGTGTTATCATGCAGCCATGCTGTAGCCATATGAATTTTTTCAGTTACTTTAGCAGCTCTCTCTTTCCACTCCGGCATATCATGGTTTTCAAAAAAGACTTGCCAGTCATGCTTAACCATGGCAGAACAGGTAGCTTCCGGGATGAGCATGGCATCACACTCATCCATAAAACTTTCAAAGTATTCGATATTTTTCTTGGTCATGTACTCCACTGAACTCATATCTCCTGTAAAGTAAGCAGGAGCACCACAGCAAAGCTGTTTTTTAGGGATAAATACATCAATATCAAGTTTTGCAAGTATCTCAACCAAGCCATCACCAATACTCGTATAGTTGTAGTTTGCCAAACAACCGATGAAGATGGCAACCCTTGGTTTCTTGCCTTCACCCTTGGCCGGGATCTCTTCCGGATAGCTATTAAGAAAGCTTGTTTTTGCCATAGAAGGAAGGAGTCGTCCCTTTTTAACCATAGGAAGTGAAAACCTTGCACGCAATCCTCTGTCTTTGTCATCTTGTGCTAACGCACAGGTTTTAAACATATACCCAAACTTCATCACAAAATCCATAATTCTACGGTTGCGAAGAAGGAAAAAGAAACCTTTTTTAAACCATGCAATACCAAATTTGTCAGCGATATCTGCACGTACCTCTTCGATGACCATATCGGTTGCAAGTGAGTTTGGACAGACATCTACACAGTTGGTGCAAAGGAAACAACTTTCAAAAATATTTTTAGCTGTTTTGTCTAGCTCCAAATCACCACGTTGATATGCACCTAGAAGGTCTATAAATCCACGAGGAGAGGTTGTCTCGTCAGGATTGACTTGGTGGATAGTACAAACGGGAATACATTTTCCGCATTTGATACAGTCATCGCTTGTAGCGGTAAAATTAAAAATATCTTCAGGTTTTTTCATATATCTCTCATATTGTTATTATACTGTTTTAGAAAAACTCTTTTTATTTCCACCATACTTATTCATATAAGCATCAAATGGCATGGCAATGTTACGGATGAGGAGTGTTCCTGTTGGACTGACAGTGATCTTCTCATCGGTGATGGTTACAAGATCTGCATCTACAAACTCCTGCAGTGCTTCAAGGGCATCAGCAAAATAGGCTTTAAAGTCTATGTTATGCTCTTTTTCCACTCGTTTGATATCTATGGAGAAGTTTGCCATCAACTCCATAATAACCGCTTTACGCAGGTAGTCATCTTCATTGAGGTTTATACCTCTTTCAAAAGGGAGTCTGCCCGCATCTATGGATTCTTCATATGTTTTCATATCTTTGGTATTTTGTGCATAGTAGTGACTACCTTCACCGATGCTGGTCAGACCAATACCGATGAGGTTTGAACCACCTTTAGTGGTGTATCCTTGGAAGTTTCTATGCAGTTCACCTTTTGCTATGGCAGCAAAGAGTTCATCTTCAGGCTTTGCAAAGTGATCCATACCTACCATTTTATAGCCATTACTCTCAAAAAAGTCAATAGTATATTGGAAGATCTGTAATTTTACATCAGGTGTAGGCAATGTTGTTTCATCAAATTTACGCATGGTTTTCTTCATCCAAGGTACATGCGCATAGTTAAATACTGCCAGTCTGTCAGGATTCAGTGTAAATGCCTCTTGAAGTGTCTTTTTGAAACTCTCAAAGGTTTGATAAGGCAGACCATAGATAAGGTCAACGTTGATGCTGTTTATGCCATATTTACGTGCAAGATCAACGGCTGCTTTAGTTAGGTCATAAGGTTGGATACGGTGGATCTCCTGTTGTACTTTCGGGTCAAAATCCTGTACACCAAAAGAGATACGGTTAAAACCATGTTTCTGGAAGACTTGCATCTGTTCTTCATTGAAGAAACGAGGGTCGATTTCACAGCTAACCTCTGCATCTTTGCTCCAGTTTGGAAATTTAGATTTCACATAGGTAATGATCTCATCAAGCTCAAAAGCTTTGTAAAAAGTAGGTGTTCCCCCACCAAAGTGAAACTGGATCACTTCACGTGATGTATCTAGATGTTTTGCCAGGATATCTATCTCTTTTTTCAAATACTCGATGTAGCTGCTTAGCTTCTCTTCTTTAGACGTAAAGACCACATTACATCCGCAAAAATAACATGCAGATCTACAGAATGGTAAATGAATGTAGAGTGAAAGTTTTTCTGTACCCTCTTCAAGGTATTTAAGGTATGCATCGTAACTGAAGCTCTCATCAAATTCTAATGCAGTCGGATAACTTGTATATCTTGGTCCTGGTTTGGAGTATTTGCTGAATTTTTCTAAATCTATTTGGCTCAAGGTCTTTCCTTTGGAAAGAGTGTTTAGTGTTTAGCATTTAGCGTTTAGAGATTTTTTCATTGTCTCTTTCGCAGTGTGCTGTATACTGGAACACTCATTTTTTCTATTTTACTATTATTTTACTATTATTTTACTATTCTGAACGCTTAGCACTAAACGCTGTTGGATCAGCGATGCTGATCTAACCATACCATGATACCCTTCTGTGCATGCAGTCTGTTCTCTGCTTCATTAAAGATGACATCTGCATGTTTCTCAAAGGTCTCTTCACTCACTTCATAGTCTCTATAGGCAGGTAAACAGTGTAAGAAAATGGCATCTTCTTTAGCGAGGGCCATCATAGACTCATCGACCATATAGCCTTCAAATGCTTTAAGACGGATCTCTTTTTCATCTTCTTGACCCATAGAGACCCAAGTATCGGTAGTGACCACATCACAATCTTTTATTGCTTCTTTAGGGTCGTTACCAAAGGTGATGACAGCACCGCTCTCTTTGGCTATCTCAAGCGCATCCGCTACGATAGCCTCATCACATTCATACCCTTTTGGTGTAGCCACTCTAAGCTCAAAGCCGAGTTTTGCTGCAAGCATCAACCATGAGTGGGTCATGTTGTTCCCATCACCTACATAGGCGACCACCGGGTTTTTCTCTTTACCGAACTCTATCATGGTGAGGTAGTCGGTCATGAGTTGTACCGGGTGGTAAGAGTCTGTAAGACCATTGATGACCGGCACTTTGGAGTAGTGCGCAAACTCTTCAAGTTTTGACTGCTCGAAAGTACGTATCATCACCATATCTACCATACGAGAGATCACTCTAGCCGTATCTTTCATAGGTTCACCACGCCCTAGCTGGATGTCATTGCTGGAGAGAAAGAGTCCTATACCACCAAGCTGATAGATACCTGTCTCAAAACTCACACGCGTACGTGTAGAACTTTTTTCAAATATCATCCCAAGTGTCTGATGTTCCATATAGGGAACAAACTTACGCTGCTTGGTCTGTGCTTTTATCTTCTGTGCCAGTGCTATCATCTCCAAGATCTCTTCTTTAGTAAAATCTTTGAGTGTCAAAAAGTGTCTCATGGGACCATCCTCATATATATCATATACTAGTCACCCTCGTACTTGGTGCGTGGGAATCCTAAGCATATAAAATTTAAAAGAGAATATTCTACCATAAAATGCTTGAAAGGGCTATGTCCCCTATGTTCGAGTTATTCATAGGGGGCTAAGGGGGGGGATTCGGTAATGATTTTAAATCAGTTGTTTACTCCAATATTATTAAACATCCAGGCTGCAACTGCTTTTTTATTTTCATCACTCATTCCTAATCCAATAGGCGGCATAAGACCAAATTTTTTTACTACATTATCTTTACATCTTGATTTTATTTTTGCAGGTTTGGTAATATAATCAGATACAAACTCCACAAATTGTTTTTCATTTGAAAATATATCTCTTACATGTTTTGTAATACCAAATGCGGTTGGAGCCAGCAAGGTTGATTTCTCTTTTTCTGTAAGTTTCCATCCCATTTTCATCATATGACACGAAATACAATTGTTTTTAAAGATATCCTCACCATTTTGTCCTCGTTCCTGCGGGATTTCATCTGCAAACAGTGAACTTGTAATTAATAACAATATTAGTAATATTCTATTTTTTTTCATCATAATATTCTCCTAAAAATTATATTTGTATGATACGATAATTGATTGTGGGGTTGCAAGTGTATAGGTTGTATCTGTTGTGGTTGTTACGCTGCTTGCGTATCTTTTATCAAAAAGGTTATTAATATTTAACATCAAAGTATGATCCCTCTTCGGTTCCCAGCCCAGCATTAAATTTGTTACCATCTTGTAACCTTCATACTCAACAGTATTGGCTTTATCTGTATAATAAGATCCTGAAGTTACTGCTTCAATTTTTCCTCTAAGTTTCATCATGGGATTTTTAAATCCTGCATATAAAGCATATTTATAATCAGGTGTACCTTCCATTTTGTTTCCAGAATAATCAACTCCGTTAGAGATAAAATTAGTATATGTATAATCATTATAACTATAATTTGCACCTACATACCATATCTTATCAATGTTATATTTTGTACTTAACTCTATCCCTATTTTTTCTGTTTCTCCAGCATTTTCATAATATTTAATACCTGCTGTTGTATCTTTATACTCAACTATCTCATCTGTTGTAACTGTTTTGTAGATAGATAATCCAGCCAAAAAAGATTCCGAAGAGTGCTTGACCCCAACTTCATAACTTCTGGCTTGTGATGGATTAAGATCGGTTGATACATCATTTCGTAAGTTTGCCAACAGTTGTGTATCTGTTGCTGTTTGCTCACCTTGTGCTATGGATGCATATATATTTGTGGTATTGTCTAAGGCATAAGTTAAAGCTACTCTTGGAGTATAAAGTGTCGTTGTCTGGGATACCTCTTCCAATTCGCCTGACATTGATACATAGGCTACTTTATTGGCATCATATTTCCAATAAGAAGTATTATCTACATTGAACTCTATTCTATCTATTCTAAGACTTGCTTCAAATTTAAATCTGTTAGAGAGTTTGATTTCATCTTTAAAATACACACCAAGTAGACTATTTTCATTATTCCCGGAAGATAACATATCACCAATTGAAGTACCATTGACAGATAAAATCTTTTCTGTTGTAATACCATTGTTCGTTGAAGAAGATATAGTAATATCTGCATATTTATATTGGTTATTATCATCTGTTTTATCTTTTTTGTATGTAAGTCCCAATAGATATTCAGAATCTCCTCTTTGAAATGCATACTCTATATCCAGACCAAAATTATAATTATCTCCAAAAGTTTTTATTTTTCCGTCTTGGATTTGTGTTCTATCGGTAGTTTTATAAAATGAACTGATTTTCAATAAATCGTCATTAAAATATTTTTTATATTTTATATTAGTTGTTTTTATCTGCTTATCATCACCATTATAAATCCACATACCATCATTTAGTACAGTACCGCCATCTTTAAAAATTTCAAAATCATCGGCATCTATGGTTTGGATCTTGTTTGAATCTGAATCATTATAGTTATAGCCTATCTCAATAGATGAAGTATCATCAAAGAAGTGACCATATTTTAAATCATATTTGTTTTTTTTACTTTCTGAATGCTCTTGATAGTCGTTGTCTGCATTTTTCAGAGTATATGTAAAATTTAAAACATTATTTAAGTCAATATAGTCATGAAAATTTGCTTTTACGTATTCATACCCATAACTACCGGCACCTATTTTAACACTATCACTTATTTTAAATACAGACTTTGTTTTTGTTTGTACAACTCCACCTGTACCATTTACAGAATAAATAGAGCCCGGACCTTTGTATACTATAAGTTTTTCCAGCTCTTCTGTATCTATATCAAAAGAGAATGCTCCTGAAACATCTGTTTGAGAATCTCCATCATCAACTACAGCAATCCCTCTTCCATCATCACCTACTCCACGGATAGATAAATCACTACCATCTACCTCAATACCAGTTTCCACATTTAATATATCTTTTACATCATCTGTGTTTGATTGTTCTATCTTACCTTCTCCAACGATTGTTACATTTGATTGTATTGCTTTGTACATATCCGCACTCTCAGCGTATAATAATGCACAAGTCATTGAAGATAGGAATATTATCTTTTTCATACTACACCTTTCTATGTATATTTTTAAAATTTAAGGAAGTTTACCTAGTTGAAAAGTTTATCTATCGGGTGTTAAATAAGTGTTAAATAGTAACCTTTTTGTAAATTTATGCTTATATTTCTATTTATATATACTTATGATTCTCATACAGGATGAATTTACGTATGAGATAAAAAAGATGGTTCTGAATTTTAAGAGAGTGCGAATGAGGTGCTTTGAAAGCATAAAACAAAGTATGCTGTGCAATGTGGGTATTCCTGCCCACACTACATATGTCATTTAAACTGTGCAAAGCCAACAGAAGTGGAGACTTTGACTCCAGGCGCAATAGCTTTTTGCAGTTTTATTTGCCTAGAAGTATCGCCGCTTCTTTAGCATGATATGTGATAATGATGTCTGCACCGGCACGTTTAAAGCCAAGCAGGGTTTCCATCATGACTCTGTCATAGTCTATGACACCTGCTTTCGCTGCCATTTTGAGCATGGAGTATTCACCGCTGACATTGTAAACTGCAAGTGGAAGTGAAGTGTTGTTTTTTACGTCACGGATAACATCCATGTAAGCCAGGGCAGGTTTGACCATAAGGATATCTGCACCTTCCTGCTCGTCCGCTACACTTTCAGCGATAGCTTCGGTACGGTTTGCAGGGTTCATCTGGTAGCTTCTTCTGTCTCCGAAACTTGGACTGCTTTCTGCCACATCACGGAATGGTCCGTAGTAAGCTGAAGCGAACTTGGTAGAGTAGCTCATCACAGGCAAGTTCTCATATCCTGCTCTGTCAAGACCACCTCTAATGGCTTGGATCATTCCATCCATCATTCCAGAAGGGGCGATCATATCTACACCGGCTTTGGCATGGATGACAGCTTGTTTAGCTAAGTTGTCAAGAGTGATGTCATTGTCAACGGTTTCCAGTACAGGGTCGAGTACACCGCAGTGTCCATGGTCTGTATATTCACAAAAACAGAGATCAGTGACAACAAACATGTCAGGGTGTGCAGCTTTGACAGCCTTTACCGTTTCAGCGATGATACCATGTTCACACATTGCGTCAGACCCAACACTGTCTTTCACGTCAGGGATACCAAAAAGGATGATAGACTTAATACCCAATTTTTTTAGATCATCACACTCTTTAACGATCTCATCAATACTCATTTGGAACACACCAGGCATAGAAGCTACTTCATCTTTGATACCTGTACCACTCCTGGCAAATAGAGGATAGATAAAATCATTGACACTTAAATGTGTCTCTTGAAGAAGGTCTCTTAGGACTGGGTTGATTCTTTTTCTTCTAAAACGTGCGAACATAGATATAGCCTTATAAATAGATTTCTTCCAAAACTGAACAAAAAGATAAATAGTTTAGAAAGAGGTCTCATGATATTTTTGCATATTTTACAATAATTATTAATTGTTAATTATTAATTATCGATTCTTTATGTATAATCACGTCATGAATATTATAGATATATCCCAAATCGCCACTTTACCGACCAAATATGCTACCTTCCAAATACAAGCTTTTAAAGAGAAGGAAAAAGAACATTTAGCTATTTTTACAGAGTGCATAAAAGAGATAGATACACCTATCGTACGTGTACATTCAGAATGTTTGACAGGAGATGCGTTAGGGTCTTTAAAATGTGACTGCGGAGAGCAGCTTCATACTGCATTGGCTTTAATCGCTAAAAAGGGAGGTATGTTGATCTACCATCGTCAAGAGGGTAGAAATATCGGACTGCTTAACAAAGTCAATGCCTATGCTCTGCAAGATAAAGGGTATAATACCGTAGAAGCAAATCATCAACTAGGTTTTTCTGCAGATGAAAGAACTTATGAGATTGTAGAATTTATTTTAAATCATTTTAGTATTAAAAAACTTAAACTCTTAACAAATAATCCTAAAAAGATAGAGAGTCTTGGATCTATAGAGATCGTAGAACGTTTACCTATACAAATCATCCCGAATCCTTACAATAAAGAGTATTTAAAAGTAAAAAAAGAGCAGTTGGGACATTTCCTCTAACGGAATCTGAAAATGACATAAAATAAGCCTTAAAGTCCTATATTACAGGGCTTTAAGAGATTTATCAACACCCCTTCCAATCTATTTAAACCTCATTGATCCGCATATAAGTCTATACACTTTTTTACACACCTTAAATATAGTTACAACCCCTTTTAAAAAACAATTTAAGATTAAAGCAGATGATCCATCTGCTTTAATCTTAAATTATAAAATTTTCTCATAATTTCTCAACCATAAGTCAATTTAATATAAAACATATGATATAATAAAGGAAAATATCTACATGCCACACCCGTTGCGAAGCGGGCTCGGAAAGCCATGGGTCTCTGATACTTTCACCCGGAAGTAGATGATGAGATTGCCAGGTTGCCTATATAAATCAATTTTAAAAAGGTATACCCATGAATGTGCGAATCATTATTTCAATCATTTTATTTATAGGCAATTTTGTATGTGCTGCGCCCATTGCTGAGTATCGTATGGATGAATGCTACTGGAATGGGAGTACCGGTGAAATCAGTGATAACAGCGGTAACAGTTACAACGGAACTGCAGTTGATGCGACAACACTCTCTTCAGATGCTATGATTAATAATAGCGGCAATCTGCGTGGGGTAACCAATATGGTTGAGATTGATAAAAATGTGTTGGATGGGCTGAATGATTTTACGGTAATGGCATGGTTTAAAGCACCTGTGGATGGGTATCAAACGATTTTGTCAGCTTCCGATACGGCAGGAACTCTGCCCTATGCCAATGAGGCATTGCTCTGGTTTCAGGATGCGACCACTGTTGAAGTTTGGATCAAAGGGGAGAGAAGCAGTGGCATGACGGTTCCGGATATCAGCAGTGGATGGCATCAGATCGTTTGGACACGTTCCGGTCTAGATAATTGTGTCTATATCGATCCAAGTTCAGCCAGTGCGACACCGGTATGTACTACACTTTCTGATGCTGCAAATGGAGCATTGAGTGTTGCTCAGGATGGCTTAAAGCTGGGTGTCGACCAGGACAGTATTAATGGCGATTTTGATCAATATCTTGATGGTCTGCTGGATGAAGTAAAGATTTTTAATACCGTTTTGAGTACGGCAGAGATTGCAGATATCTACAATAATGAACTCAGTGGTAAAAATTATGATGGCACAGTACGGGCAGCAGTAAGTTGCAACACGTACCCGGTACTTGATTATCGGATGGATGAATGTTACTGGTTTGATAACACAGGCGGTATTACTGAAGATGTAAAAGATTCCGGACCTTATAAGTATAATGCAACGTCATATAATAGTGCTCAAATTGATCAAATGAATAGTAAGGTCGGTTTTTCCGGAAGTTTTGACGGTACGTCTTCATATCTGGAAGCAAAAGACAGCCCTTTGCTTAACTTTAAAGATAAAATGACCATATCAATGTGGGTTTATCCGAGAAATGATAGAGATACGCATCAAATATATATAGAAAAGTATTATAGCAGTACCACTCGATCAGAAGGATGGATGGTGTGGAATTATGATGATGGAGGGAGCAGTGAATATATTGTTTTTTCTCTTAATATAGATGGTGATTTTTATAATACATATATCTCGAAACCTTCATCTTGGGAAGGGAGTTGGCATTATATCGCTGCAACATATGATAATGGGACAATATCACTTTATATTGACAGTGACAGTCCTGTAGCTACAAAAAGTATTACAGGCGATATCGTGAATTCAACAGAGCCATTGAGATTAGGCCAACTATATGATTATTGGTTCGATGGGCTATTGGATGAGGTTAAAATCTACAGTACAGATTTAAATGATAGTGATATTTCAGATATCAGAATGAATGAAGATAATGGAAAAAATTATGATGGTAGGACAAGAGAGGATATCGTCTGCGGTGCTGTAATTAATGAACATACATGGGAGTTGGTCGGAATTCCTGCTGAGCTCCGGACGAATACGGAAACGGTAAGCAGTGTGTTCAGTGATGATATGCTCGGAACATATGGAACTGACTGGATCGTGTATCGTCGTGATTACAGTGAGAGCAACAATAGCAGTTGGGACACACAGTTGAGTGAAACCGATGTCCTGGAGTTTGGTAAAGGCTATTGGCTGGGTAGCAGAAACAGTGAGAGTTGGAATGTAAATGATATTGCAAGTGTTGATTATAACTCAAGCAATAATGCATGTACATCCAATCGCTGTGTAGAAGTTGATCTTAAAAGTGTTTCATTGGATGGAGAGAGCGGAGACGATCTTCTCGGAACGGGAGCCCATCGTTACAATATGACAGGATTTACGGGTAAGGTAGCTGTGGATTGGGCAGATTGCCGGTTTATTATCGATGGAACAGCATATACTCCGTCTGCGGCATATGAAGCCGGATATGTTGAAAAACAGATATGGCAATACAATCCGGGAGACGGCAGTGCAGATGCAAACGGACATACGACATGTGATGATACCACACCGGGTGGATGTAAGCTTGAGCCATATAAAGGTTTCTGGATCAAATTGCATGGTCTGACCAAAAATAAAACAGTTAAACTGTTGATCCCTCAGGAGTAACAGATGAAAAAAAATATATGGATTTCTATAATATTGGTATTGGTATTGGTATTGGGATTGGCAGGATGTGACTCCAGTACTCAATCTGTGAACGAAGAGAATAGTTTGACACTGAAATCTGTGACTGTAGAGACAAAGCCGTCAAACTGGTATATCCGATTGGTAGCTGAAGATCCTGCCAGAGCAATGAAAACAGGCAGTACACAGTTGGGAGAGCTGGATACGGATGATAATGTCTCTAAACATACGCTGGAATCGCTTAGTCCATTCGGTGGGACTTATTTGGATGTGGTTTTTGTTGATCCGGAAGGTGTGGTACCCGGAGAGTATAAAACAAGTTTCCATAAGTATCAGGAAAACAGTGAAGACAGCTGGATGTTTACAGTCAAGACTGATGATAGCAATGCAATGATAGAGTTGACATGGCGTGGATTATATATATTGGATCCTTATGTAGATACTGAAAATCGTACACGCTATCATGAATATCGATCAATGAGCAACCCTTTGCTTAAACATATGAAGTTGGTCGATACTGCAAATGGTAAAGAGATACCAGCTATTGTTAATGGTAAAGCACAAGTATATGCTTTCACAATGGAGGGAGTAAGTGAGAGGACCTTTAAATGGATTTTGCAAACTGAAGAGGTTAATATTACTAATATAGAAGATATCTCAATGATCGCACAGGATAAAGTGATACAAAAAGATGCTTTGGCAGATCAAAATAGGATGATAGAAAATAAAATAGAATTGTTTGATTTAAACAAGCCTCCAACGAGTAAAGGGAGAGAATAATGGGGGAGAATAAAAAGCAGAAAAAATCAACATTATCTAGAAAAGAAAAAAGACCAGATAAAAGTTGTCGACGTGCTTTTTTAAAGAAAGCTGTTTACTCTGCACCAGCCTTAGTTGTTTTAGGACAATTGGCTAAACCTTCCCGTGCATATGCCGATGGTTCTACAGGTCCGTCAGGACCTCCTAGTGATGGATGGAATGTTTGAGAATAGTTACCTTACACAATGAACAATGAATCAAGAGATAATCAATGATAGTTTTTAACCGTCATATTATTTTCCAAAATGAAGAGATATTGCAGAATGATATCTCGTATGATGTTGTAGAAACAATTAATGTTGTGAAAAAAAAGGATTTTTCTCTTCAAAAGAAATTTTTGTTGATAAGTGACTGGTATCCTATGTCTGGCCGGAAAATGAGATACTATAGCAGTAGTCCTTTTGAACAGGCAGATAAAAGTCTTTCATGGGCTTTGGAGATCAAAGATGTCATGATATTGATCTGGGATGCTGACCACCGAAATATTTTATATGTCAAAAAAAAAGATTATACTTCTCAAAGACTATATTTTTGGATACTTCATACATTTTTCCCCCTTGTATTGGAACTTGAGCGAACATATCATCTCCTTCATGTAGGTTCAGTTGAAGTAGCTGGTAAAGCAGTACTTTTTTCAGCTTTTTCTTATGGTGGAAAATCAACTTTAACGGACTATTTTATACAAAACGGCCATGCTATGCTTACAGATTTCTATAGCAATAGAGAGACAAGGAGATACCTACTATGCGATCTCTTCTTATCCTTTTCATCGACCCTACAGGGAAACAGAAACACTTGGTTATCCTGTAGCAAATTTTGCAACAGAACCTAAACCGATCCATGCTGTCTATCTTCTTGAAAAAAGTGAACCTAATGCTGCTGTAGAGATCATAGAGCTCAAAGGCATAGAGAAGTTCAAAGCCTTTCATTATAGCAGTTTTATTGATTTCTCTTTTATGAAGCAGGAACGATTTGGTTTTTTCATGGAGACGGCAAAGCACGTTCCTGTCTATAAGATCATTATCCCCTGGGATGTAGAACGTTTAAATGAAGTGTATGATAGCATTTGCCAGCATAGCAAGGAAATTGAGTGAGTGGGATCTTTGGAGTTTTTAATCGAAATACTAAGCGAGTCAATAAAGATACGATTAATATTATGCTTGATGCCATGTCATATTGGGAGTCGGATGATCACGGTATCTGGATAAACGGGACTGTTGCATTTGGACATACAATGCTTTGGAACACTCCAGAATCAAAATATGAACACCTGCCATTAGAGAAAAATGCGTATGTGTTAACTATGGATGCAAGAATCGATAACCGCGATGAACTTGCAAAAGAGCTCGTATTGCCTGATCTTCCATTGGAAAAAATAGGAGATAGTGAATTTATCTTATCTGCATATAGAAAATGGGGAGAGGATTGTCCTAAGTATCTACTTGGGGATTTTGCATTTGCGATCTGGGACGGAAATAAAAGGCAGTTGTTTTGTGCTAGAGATCATGTAGGCATAAAGCAGTGGCCAACTATATTATCAATTCTGAGCTAAGAAGTCCGACGCTTACTTTTTTTGAAAACATTGAGAAACTACCGCCTGCAACTACACTCATCATTACCGGTAAGCAGATCCGTAAGAGTTGTTGCTGGATGCTCTCACTTCCGGAGGAGTATCGTTACTCCATGGGTAATCCACGATACTTTCACGGTGAAGCAATGAAAGATCTCTTGCCGGAAGAGGTACTGAATCGCAGAGATAAAGCAGAATTAAGTATACTTATTTTACAGCAGATTGAAGCATTAAATAGAGATGCTTTATGGAGAGATCCTGCCATTGTAAAGATGGGTATTGTAGACAGAAAGATCATTGAGTATTACGAAGCCAAGTTTCAGAACAGAAAACTTCGTGGTTACGATCTGCAACGCTACTGGCGTATTATCAATCTGGAATATTGGTACCAATATTCCAGTTTTCTAGACAAACCTGAGTAGGTTTGGTTCCACCAAACGTTCAATCCTAGTGTAAAAATATATAAATATATATAGTTTTTCTAAAGTTACTGCCAGTATAATGATTTTTTATGAAACAGGGACATACGATGATTTCTGATGAAAAGTGACAACATTTGAACAAAATGGTAAATTTTTTTTCAGGAATCGATAGATTTTTTCTATCTGTTTTCAAGGTTACTGTTCCCTTTGCTATAAATAGGCTTGATGAAGTCTATATGCTATTATTCAATATTGTCGTACAAATGGAAGAGTAGTAGCCGTTAGACTCCAAATGCTTTTATGCTATACTTTGAGAAAATTATTTTTAAGGAAGTTACTCAATGAATCAAATCTTACGTATTATCGTTTCAGCTCTAATATTTATGTCTGTACTCCATGCCACAGATATGATGGTTGATAAAGCCAAATTGCAAGAATTAACAAAATACAATAAAGTACTTCAGAACCCAAAACTTAAAATTATTACTGCTATAGAAGAACCGACACAGTATATTTTAAAACTGGAAGGAAAATCTCGAAGAGGATCGCAACTGCTTACCGGTTTTTTAAACAAGCAAACCGGAGAGTTTCATTTAGGTACAGGGTATAAAAAAGATGGTACTCCTATCGTTTTTCCAAAAGATGCCAAAGTCATAAAAGAGGGTGTAGCATTCAGTTATGGACAAGGAGAAAAAGAGATTTATCTTGTAACCGACCCCGAGTGCCCTTACTGCAAAAAGTTTGAAAAAGCAACGATGGGAAAACTTCAAGATTACCGTGTGCATGTTATACTGTTTCCTTTAAGTTTTCATAAGAAATCTCCGGCAATGATAGAGTGGATCATGCAGGGGAAAGATGATGTCGAAAAAACAGAAAGACTACAAAATGTCATGCTGGGGAAGAGCAAAGAGTATAAAGAACTGTTAAGTAAGGGTAAAAATCCTTTTCCTTACAGTCCTAAAGTCAAAGCCTACATGATACAAATGCAAAAAGCGGTTTCTGAATTGGGTGTAAGAGGAACCCCATCACTATATGATGAAGCATTTAACCCTCTCTCAAAAAAGGACTTGCTAAAATCTTTGAAAAGAACATAAAAGGAGAAGTAGTGGATATCAATCAAAAAGTCACTTTCGCAGATACAGTCTTTGCGCAGGAGGTTGATGGTGAAATGGTACTGCTCGATATGAATAGTGAAAGCTACTTTGGGCTTGATGAAGTAGGTACAGCGATCTGGCAGGCAATAGAGGAAAAAAGAGTGTTAAAAGATGTATTGGAGAGACTTCTGGAAGTGTATGATGTGGAAGAAAAGGTCTTGAAAAAAGATCTGTTTGCTTTTTTGGAAAAGCTTCAGGAGAGTGGATTGGTAGAGGTAGAGAAAAATTGAATTTATCACAATATTTAGACAAGGAAGGGATAAAGTTAGAAAGTGAAATTATCACTAAGTTAGAGCTTTTTGCCTCACTTTTGAACGAATGGAATCAAATCCATAACCTCACAGGAGCGAAAAATATAGATGCGATTTATGCGAATATCGTTGATTCGCTTTATCCTTTGACCTTTATAGAGAAGCCAAAAACACTTTTAGATGTAGGAACAGGAGCAGGATTTCCCGGGTTGGTGCTTGCCATTGCTTTGCCTGATACGAAAGTAGTGCTTGCAGAACCACTTAAAAAGAGAGTTTCCTTTCTCAAATATGCTGCCATAAACTTGAATCTTCAGAATGTTAAAGTTGAAGCAAAGAGAGTTGAACAGGTGGAGTATGATGCTTTTGATCTCATCACTTCACGTGCCGTGACCAATACTAAACTTCTTTTGGATTTGACAAAAGAGATCAGTAATAGTCTAACAGAGTACCTTTTTTACAAAGGAAGTCGTGTATTTGATGAGATAGAAGATGTACAACATCAGTTAACTTATGATATAGTACAGAAAAGCCAAAGAAACTACTTATATATAAAGAGTTAAATATGATTTTGAAACTTATAATTTTTGCTGTGGCAGGATTGCTGATTTATAAATTTTTTGGGGGAAAATTTCCTACATTGGCTAAGAACCCTCAAGAGAAAAAATTGGATGAGGATACATTGGTAGAATGTGCAAAGTGTAGTACATATGTGACAATCAAAGAGAGTATTGTTGTGAATGGAAAGTATTATTGCTCCCAAGAGTGTGCAAATTAAAATAGACTAAAGGAAATGTTATGATAATTATTGGTCATCCCTGGATCGAAAGTAGTCGTTTTTGTAAAGTTTTTTCTCAAGAAGAGATTCAAAAGAGTGAAGTGAATGATATTGTATTACTTGAACCTTTGGTAGAAGCCATAGATCTTGCAAAATATTGTCAGAGTAATGATATCCCTTATGCTGTAACTGTAAATACACTTAATGAAGCTATTTTCTGTAATGCTTTGGGTGCGAGCTTTATAATCTGTGAAGAGGATGAAGCGTGTGTGATTCAGCCTATAGCACAGGAGTATCTTTTTGATACACGTATTTTGGTACTGATACATGATGAGAAAGATATTGTTAAAATAGCGAGATCTGGTATTGATGGGGTTATTTTTGCAGAGGCAATTTGTTAATCATTTATGATCATGAGTGAATTTAGAAAATATAAGATCACTTATGGACTCATCGCTTTAAATCTTATTATTTATCTTTTCTCTGCACTCTTGAGTGGAAGCATCATAGATATGAATATGCAAACGCTTGTTGATATGGGTGCACTCTATGGACCAATTACTGTACTTAAGAGCGAATGGTGGCGACTTTTTACTGCTATGTTCCTCCATGGAAGTATGACGCATCTACTCATGAATATGTTTGCTTTGTATCTCATAGGGCGAGGGGTGGAGGTCTATTTTGATATCAAATCATATATGGCACTCTATCTTTTTTCAGGTCTCATCGGTGGGTTGGTCTCACTCTATGTACATCCTGTAGGTGTAGGTGTCGGGGCATCTGGAGCCATATTTGGAATTTTTGGTGCTTTGGCAGGATTTTTCCTTGCACATAGAGACAGAATCTCCGGATATTCCAAAGCATTCATGAAAGACTTTGCTGTCATTATTGTCATCAACTTTGTTTTAGGACTTTCTATTGAGTCTATCGATATGAGTGCACATATCGGAGGCTTAATTATTGGATTTATTGGTGGGTTTGTTATTTCAAAAAATCCAAAATGGGTATGGATCTATAGTATGGCAATGGTATTAATTATATTTGCTATTGGTTCCATACTGCCTAATTTATATGTACAGACACTTTTTTAAATTTTTCTTTATTTCATTTTTTTTGGTAGGGTGTTCGGTTATTTTTCCTTCTGTACCGCAGAGTAAAATTATGCAACTCTCGAAATTATTACAATCGTTAGATAGAAGTATCCCTTCGAAAGAAGTAGAGTATCTTTCTCGAGATATATTTGATGAAACATCTAAACTTATTAAGGAATTTAAACTTACGTCACCACCATGGTTTCATAATATTTTGGTCAATGTAGGAGTAAGAGACCAAGGACTTTGTTACCATTGGAGTGATTCTCTGTATGTACATCTTTTGGAAAAGAAATACCCTCATTTTGACTTCCATTTAGTGGGAGCAAATATAGGAGAGTATCTTTTTGAGCATAATGTTTTGGTGGTTACTGCTAAAGGGAGCGGAGTGCTCAATGGTGTACTTATAGACCCTTGGAGAGACTCAGGAGAACTTTACTTCTCCAGAGTTTTTGAAGATAAGAAGTATACTTGGAAGCATAGGATAGACAGGTGTTTGTGTCAAAATGGAAAATAGATCTTATCGATCAACTCCTCATGTTCACTTTTTGCATTAGAGTCAATGGTGATGCCTCCACCACTTTTGTAAATAAGTTCACCTTTCTCTTCTTCAATGAAACGTATCATCACTCCCGAGCGTAAATCTTTTCCATCAAAGAGACCAAAAACCCCGGTATAAAACCCTCTATCATAGTCCTCAATACGACTGATAATATTGACTGTACTTCTTTTAGGTGTTCCCGTGATGGAGCCTGCGGGGGTGAGTTTGTCAAGAAGTGTACCTATTTCATCTCTCCAGTTCTTTTCCAACTTTGCAGTGATCTTGGAGCTGACTTGCAGTAACTCTTTTTTGCCTGCTTTGATCTTCTCTGCATAACGGAACTTCTCTACCTTTACTTCAGTCCCAACAATACCAAGGTCATTACGCATGAGATCAACGATCATCACATGTTCTGCCATCTCTTTTGTATTGCTGAGTATAGTCTCTTTTGCATTGGGAAGATTTGCATCTATAGTACCTTTCATAGGGTAGGTAGCAATAGTGTTGTCTATTATTTCCACAAAACGTTCAGGCGAGAAGCAGATGAATTTACCTTTAAAATAGAGTTTGAACTTGGCTCTAGCGTAGGTAAATATCTCTTCGAGGTTGAAGTTACTCTCTATGGGAGTTTTGAAAGTGAGGTTGAGTAGATAGGTATTCCCAGAGCGTATCTCTTCGAGTATCTGATCTAGAGACTTTTCGTACTGAGAAAAATTTACGGGTGATTTGGAAAAAGTAAAAGCTTTTTCTCTTTTTTTCACAGGGTAATTACGCCAATTTTCCAGCTTATAGAAGATGTCATCATCAAGCTCGTTTAGTGCCTGGACAAAAAGTTTGGTTTTGTCATAAGAGATGATGAAGAGAAAAGGCTCTCTCTGATGTCCCAAGGTATCCATTTTACTGATACCTTCAGTGAGTGAGAGCCACATTTAAAAACGCCTTTGTGGTTTTTTAGTGAATAGTGGCAGTATGCTTTCTTTTGGAAAGCTTTTATCTCTTTTTTGAACTCTAAACGCTGAACGCTGAACGCTCATTTAGCTATCCAAAAGAAGAAGTTTTAAGATAGCCATACGTATAAAGACACCATTTTTGACCTGTTCCAAGACTTTACAACGAGGGTCTTCCAACATCTTATCTGAGATGTCTATATTTCTCATTACCGGTCCCGGGTGAAGTACCAAGATGTCTCTGTCTCCTAAACGCTCTTTATCTATACAGTAATGTTTTGCATACTCATCATAGTCATCAAACAGTGGTGAAGCATGACGCTCGAGTTGTGCTCTAAGAGACATGATGACATCCACTTTGTCTATGATATCTTCCAACTTCTCATACTGTGGCAGGTCACTTTCAGGCATAAATGGTTTAGGTGCTACAAGTACCACATTCATTCCCATACGTGTCAGTAGACGTATGCCGGAACTGGCCACACGTGAACTTACGATGTCACCTACGATGGCGATGGTCTTACCCTTTACCTCTCCAAAGTGTTCTACCATTGTAAAGAGATCAAGCAGTGCCTGGGTGGGGTGTGCATAGTTCCCTGCACCTGCATTGATGACAGAGGTCATTTCCATATCTGCAAGTAGTCTGGGAGTTTCATTTTCTGAGTGACGAATGATGACTCCATCAGGCTCCATAGCACAAAGGTTTGCAAAGGTGTCTTCCAGACTTTCTCCTTTTTTTGTAGAAGAACGGGAAGGATCAAGATGCACCACTGCCGCCCCCAGTCGTTTAGCTGCGACCTCAAAAGAGCTACGTGTACGTGTAGAGGCTTCAAAGAAAAGGGTAATGAGAAGTTTATCTCTCAGAAGTTTTGGCGGGCGTTGTGCTTTGAAGGTTTTAGCATCATGTAAAAGCTGTGCTATCTGCTCGTCTGAAAAGTTGTTTGTATCTACCAGGTGTTGCATGGGTATCCTTAGTGGGTTCGGATTAATAATTATGTGATTATAGCTAATGGATGGTAAAAGTGTTCAGTTGTTGTTTATTATGTAGGGGCAGTATCCCCGTGTCTGCCCGTGGTTTCAGGATTTGTTTCGGATGCATGGTTTATTATGGATGAAACAAAATTTGGTGATTTGGTTTTTTTGAATTGTCAAATTTGGTTGAGTACCCGTGGGTCAACACAGGGGTGGCCACTACAGAAGTTTATTTTGTTAGGTCTTTCTTAGATTGTGAAAGAATGAGAGTGGAACTAGTAGGATCGGATAAACTGATCCAACCCATCCCCGACACTCCACCACTCAGGAAAAACTGCATCATAAAAAGGCTTAGTAACTTTCTCAAAGTCCTCTTTATCTTCAAACAAATTTATACACCAGTCAAAAGGTACATCAAATGTTCTCAAAGCCAAGATAGAAAGTAACGTGTCATTAATGCAACCCAACCTGCTTGGTGTAACTAAAAGGGTTTTAGCTTCCAGTTCTTTGATGAGGTTTATCATCATGTACTCTTTGGTGATGGGGACCATCAGTCCTCCTGCACCCTCTATGAGTAGAATGTCACATAGTTTTGAGAGTTCTTGATGTTTTTCTATGATGTGTTGAAGGTTTATATCATGCTCAGCATCTGCACAAAAAGGTGCAGCAGGAAGAGGGAAAGTATAGGCTGTAATGTCCTGTGGTGTAAGGTCTTTAAAATTCCTGTTTACCTTTTGGCAAACTTTTAGGAGTATATTAGCATCAGGTGGTGTATCGATAACGCCTGTTTCTATGGGTTTAAAGACACCTACAGCCAAACCCTTGGAAGCAAAAGCCTCTATGAGCTTGAGAGTAGTGTGTGTTTTGCCTACATTGGTGCCGGTAGCGGTGATGAAAAGTGACTGCACTTGCATTTCTCCAAAAATTTTGTATAATAGTATATATAAATTAAAAATATATGAATTAGGATTTTAACATAATATGCCAAAGTTTGAAGAAGAGTTAGATGTAAAGTTAGAGATACAAGAGCCACAGATGTTTAGAGTGCTTTTGCACAATGATGATTATACAAGTATGGATTTTGTAGTGGAAGTATTGACGGGTATCTTTCATAAGACAGCGGAAGAAGCAGTACAGATCATGCTTCAGATCCATGAGAAAGAGAGAGCTGTGTGCGGAGTATATAGCTTTGAGATCGCTCAGACTAAAGCAGAACAGGTAAAACAGCTTGCGAAGCAAAATGAATTTCCATTATTGGCGACCATAGAAGAAGATGCGTAAAAGGATATATAGATGATAAGTGTAGCATTAAATGATGTATTTAAAAATGCAGTAATGTATGCCAAAGAGAATAGACATGAGTACTTGACAGTTGAACATGTTTTTCTTTCTATTGTAAGAAGTGAAGCGGGGGTTGAGATACTCTCTGCGCTTGATGCGAACCTTGAAATGTTGGAAGAAGGGATCGTGGAGCATATTCATAAGACGATACCTTCTCTTAAAGAGGCAGTAGAACCTTTTGAAACAGTAGCACTCTCCCGTGCGATCAATGATATGATGACACATATTCATAGTGCAGGACGTACGGAGGCCAGCATAGGAGATATGATAGCAGCGATCTTTATGCAGGAGCACTCTTATGCTGTGTACCTGATGAAAAAAGAAGGTATTGCCAGAGTGGATATACTTGAAGTGATCTCTCACAGCAATGTGACGAAAGAGGGAATACAAAAAGAGAGACAGAAAGAAGAGACGCTGCTTGACCAGTTCACGATGGAGCTTGTTTCGCTGGCTAAAACAGGGAAAATAGACCCTGTAGTAGGACGTGTAGATGAGATAGAACGTGTGATGCAGACACTTTGCCGCCGTAAGAAGAACAACCCGTTGCTCGTAGGTGAACCAGGTGTGGGGAAAACAGCCATCGCGGAAGGCCTGGCATTGAAGATCTCCGAGGGAGATGTACCGGAAGTACTGAAAAAGTCTAAAGTTTTTGCGTTAGATATGGGTGCTTTAGTAGCAGGAACGAAGTATAGAGGTGACTTTGAGAAACGTCTCAAAGGTATTATCTCTGAACTGAGTGCCATGGATGATGCTATTTTATTCATCGATGAGATACACACTATGGTAGGTGCAGGTGCAACAAGCGGGGGAAGCATGGATGCTTCCAACCTGTTGAAACCTGCATTGGCCCGTGGTGACTTGAAATGTATCGGTGCGACAACTTACGCAGAGTATAGAAACTTTTTTGATAAAGATAAGGCATTAAGCCGTAGGTTTGCCAAAATAGATGTGGAAGAACCGAGTAAAGAAGATACGATGACTATACTGCAAGGTATAAAACACAAGTATGAGACGTATCACAATATTAAGTTTACGGATGCATCACTCCAGTCTGCGATAGACCTCTCTGTGAAGTACTTGCATGATAGATTTTTACCGGATAAAGCAATGGATATCATTGATGAAGTGGGGGCACATTTTATGCTTAGAGGGATAGAAGGTGTGACCGTAAAACCTAAAGATATTGAAGAGAGTGTGGCGAAGATCATGAAACTTCCTTCAACGGTCATAGGGACGGATGATACCAAAAAGCTTAAAACACTGGAAAAAGACCTGCAGGCACATATCATCGGACAGGATGAGGCGATCAAGGCGTTGTCGACTGCTATCAAACGTTCGTATGCCGGGCTAAACGCACCTGACAGACCTATAGGGTCATTTCTTTTCGTGGGGCCGACAGGTGTAGGGAAAACAGCACTTGCGACGCAATTGGCAGAGACGATGCATGTGCATTTTGAGCGTATTGATATGAGTGAATATATGGAAGCACATACCATCAGCCGTCTGGTCGGTGCACCACCGGGGTATGTAGGGTATGAGCAGGGAGGACTGCTTACAGAGATGATAAAAAAACATCCTCATACTGTACTGCTTCTTGATGAGATAGAAAAAGCACATCCTGATATTATGAACATCCTGCTCCAGGTAATGGATGGAGCGAAATTGACAGATAACAATGGTGTGGTCAGTGACTTTAAAAATGTTATTCTCATCATGACCTCCAATATAGGTACAAAAGAGGCAAATGTCATGGGCTTCAATAAAGATAACTCAATGAAAACAGATAAAGCACTCAAAGCTTTTTTCAGTCCGGAATTTAGAAACCGTTTGAATGCTACCATAGAGTTCAATACACTCGATTTGGATGCACTTGTGACCATTGTAGATAGAGAATTAGACAAACTGAATGTTTTACTCAAGTCTAAAAAAGTGAAGGTGAAACTCAGTAAAAAAGCAAAAGAGTACTTAGCAAATGAAGGGTATGATGAACGTTACGGAGCAAGGCATATTGTCCGTGTGATAGATGAAAAGATTAAAGAAGCTCTTACAGATGAAATTCTTTTCGGGAAACTAAAAAAAGGCGGCTTTGTAAAAGTGGGTTATAAAAATGAAAAATTAGATTTCTCATTTGAAGGAAAATAATTGGCTTCTATGTTTGATGAGGAAGAGTATTTTATTCCTCCCCTGAGTAATTACTCTTATACTTTTCCTGATCCGCGTAATGCTTCGGATGAAGGACTTTTGGCATATGGAGGTGATCTATGCTCCTCAAGACTGCTTACTGCTTACCGTAAAGGTATTTTCCCATGGTATAGTCCCGGTGATCCCATACTCTGGTGGTCACCCAACCCACGGCTCCTGCTCTACCCCGATAAATTTCATCTGCGTAAATCCTTTCGCAGGGTATTACGCAGTGGTAAGTTCACAGTGACATTTGACAGGGAATTTTCAAATGTTATTAAACATTGTGCAACGGTCCCGCGAGAAGGACAGGAGAGTACATGGATCGTAGAAGAGATGCAGGAAGCATTTATACGGCTCCATGAAGAGGGGTTTGCCCATAGTGTTGAAGTCTATAAAGAAGGAAAACTTGTAGGTGGACTTTATGGTATTGCTATGGGTAAAGCTTTTTTTGGAGAATCGATGTTCTCTTTGGTGTCAGATGCCTCGAAAGTAGCTTTTAAAGCACTCAGTGATGTTTTAGGCGATAGAGGCTATGATTTTATAGATTGTCAGATGAAAACAGACCACATGATAGGGTTAGGTGCGCAAGTCGTCCAGAGAGATACGTTCCTGGATGAACTGGAAGTTGCCCTGCAGAAGCCAAGTGATCTGGGACAATGGCATCATTTTACGTGGATATATCCATTAGAAGGAAAAATAGATGGTAAATAGAGATATAGGATTCTCTTTATGGTTGGATTTTGTGGAGAGAGATTATCTTCAAAATGAGTTCTCAAAATTGATTGAAAATGGTATTATTAATGGAGCAACAAGCAATCCGGCTATCTTTGCTTCAGCAATTACCACTTCACCTGCATATAAAAGTCAGTTGGAAAACTTAGCAGAGAAGAGTGCAAAAGAGAAATACGAGGCATTGGCTATCGATGATATACGTACAGCTGCGCAAGCTTTAAGAGCCTCTTATGATGAAGGGAATGATGGGTATATCTCTATAGAAGTTGATCCTTTTCTCTCAAATGACACACAAGGTACCATAGCAGAGGGGAAAAGACTATTTAGCGCTATAGGTGAACCAAATGTGATGGTGAAAGTACCAGCAACAAATGCCGGATATGAAGCGATGACAGCACTTTTATCTGAAGGTATCTCTGTCAATGCAACACTTGTCTTCTCTCCTGAACAAGCAAAACGCTGCTTTAAAGCAATGAAAACAGGCATAGATAATTTTGAACAAGATAGTAGAGGCAAGGTAGATGCGGTTATCTCTGTTTTTGTAAGCCGTTTTGACAGACTGCTTGATGCTGACTTGGCACAAGAGGGTATAGATGTATCTAGAACAGGTATTTACAATGCTGCCAAGATATACAATCTGATCAAAAAAAACCATACACCGAATATACGTACACTTTTTGCCAGTACAGGTGTAAAAGGGGATGATCTTTTAGCTGATCATTATATAAGAGAACTTTTAGCAGAACATTCAGTCAATACTGCACCACTGACAACAATAGAAGCATATATAGAAAAGAAAGAGACAGCACCTAAATTACCTATAGAAGAAGATATTATCAATGGGTATTTTACAAAATTAGCTGATAGTGGATTTGATATGGATGAAGTCTATGATTCTTTGTTAAAAGATGGATTGGAAGCATTTGAAAAAGCATTTCAAGAGATGTTGGAAAGTATTAAATAAAACGTATCAGAGAGGAAGTATCATGGAAGAGAAACTTAAACTTTATCTAAGAACTATGATCAGCAATCAGGGGAGTGACCTTCACCTTAAATCAGGTTCTCATGTAAGAGTACGTATTCAGGGTGTTTTGAAGGTACTGGGGAAAGATACGTTGAGTGCCGAGATGGTAGACAGACTTGTTCGTGAGATCACTACCAAAGACCAGTATGAAAAACTCATCAATGATCGTACTCTGGATTTCAGTTATGTATTAGATGATGAAAATCGATTTCGTGTAAATTTCTTTTTCCAAATGGATGGTTTAAGTGCAGTTTTTCGTATAATTCCTGTAAAAATTTCCACACTTGATGAACTGAAACTCCCGGAAGTAATTAAAAGCTTTACAGAGATACAGCGGGGGCTTGTTCTTATTACAGGTGTGACCGGTTCCGGTAAATCTACCACATTGGCAGCGATGCTTGAGAAAATAAACATAGAGCAGAAAAAACATATAATTACGATAGAAGATCCGATCGAATTTGTACATAAAGATAGAGGATGCTTGATCAATCAGAGAAGTATAGGACAAGATACACACTCCTTTTCAGATGCACTTAGAGCAGCTTTGCGTGAGGATCCCGACATAATTGTGGTGGGGGAGATGAGGGATTTGGAGACGATTGATATTGCACTTCATGCAGCGAATACCGGTCACCTTGTATTTTCAACTCTGCATACATTGGATGCAAAAGAGACGATTGACAGGATCGTTGGTATGTTTGGGAATGAGGAACAAAACCGTATTCGTATGTCCCTGGCTTCTGTACTTGAAGGGGTTATATCGCAAAGACTTATCCCTACTAAAAGGGGCGGAAGGGTTGCCGGGATAGAAGTACTTAAAAAGATAGCAAGAATAGAACATCTTATAGCAGAGAAGCGTGATGCAGAAATCCCTGATGCGCTTTTTGAAGGTAAAGAGATCTATGGGACACAAACATTTGACCAATCACTTCTGGATATTTTACGCAGAGGTGAGATTACAGAGAAGGTAGCATTGGAATATGCAACAAATCCGGCAGATATGAAACTCAAAATACAAGGTATCGGAAAAGGTGCCATCATTAATGAAAATATAGATAATAAAATAGTAGAGGTCTTTGATTTTAAGGATGAGGAGAGTTAAGTAAACGTGAACAGTTTCACGTTTATAACGACGAAACCGGAATGGTCGGAACGTAGTGCAGCCATGAAGGCGGGAGAGTTAAGTAAACGTGAACAGTTTCACGTTTATAACGACGAAACCGGAATGGTCGGAACGTAGTGCAGCCATGAAGGCGGGAGAGTTAAGTAAACGTGAACAGTTTCACGTTTATAACGACGAAACCGGACTTAGCTCTATAGAAAAGCATAAATTAAACTTTTTTCGATATAATCCGTCTCTATTTTAAATTTAAGGAAACAAATATGTTAGAAGGTATCGTTAGAGAGAGTATCGGAAAAAGCAATGCAAAGCAGCTTAAAAGAGATGGTTATCTAATCGCAAACATTTATGCAAATGGTGTTGAAAACATTCATGCTGCATTTAAACGTGGAGAATTTGCAAGAACTGTAAGAAACAAAGAAACACTTGCATTCCCAGTAAAAGTTGGCGATAAAGAGCTCAATGTATTTATCCAAGAGTATCAAATGCACCCGGTAAATGGTGATGTAGTTCATGTAGACTTAAGAGTAGCAGTTCCTGGTCAAGTAACAAACTTCCTTGTACCGGTTGTAACTCATGGAACACCGGTTGGTCTTAAAAACAAAGGTGTACTTGTTATGTCTAAAAAAAGAGTAAAAGTAAGAGGGGCTATTGAAGATATGCCTGCGAAATTTGATCTTGATGTTGAACCGTTAAATAGAGATGATTCTATTTTGGTAAGAGATGTTGAAGTACCGGCAAACTGTAAAATGATGGATAGACAGGATGTTGCGATCTGCGGTGTGATCAAAGCTAAATAACCATTTATTAAGACGCACAGAAAGCAAACTCTGTGCACTGCGCTAATGCTGTGTTCTCTTCAGCAGAGAGCTCAAGCGACTAGTCGCTTTTAATCAAGGAGTTCTTTATGGTACTTTTCGTCGGTCTAGGTAATCCAGGATCACAGTACGAAAATACACGACACAATATCGGTTTTAAAGTCATTGACAAATTGGTCAATGACTTTTCTGCCAGAGATATTTCCAAAACTTCTTTTCAGGGAAAGCTCTATCGGGCTTCCAATTCACTTTTTTTAAAACCTACTACTTTCATGAATCTTTCCGGTAAGAGTGTTCAATCTGTCAAAAATTTTTTCAAAATAGATTTGGAAGACCTGATTGTCATACATGATGATATTGATCTGCCTTTTGGTGCAGTGCGTTTTAAAAGAGGTGGTGGTCATGGCGGGCACAATGGACTTAGATCCATTGACAGCCATATTACTAAAGAGTACTTACGTGTGAGAATAGGTGTGGGTAAACCAGAACATAAATCACAGGTAGCTGATTATGTGTTGCATGATTTTTCCGAAGAAGAGTCTAAAGTACAAGATAAACTTATAGCACATGTGGCTGAAGCCTGCAAACTGTTGGTAACCGAAGATCTCAATGAAGTGAAATCCAAATATAGTTTAAAGTCTATTGATGGATTAAATATATGAGTCTCTTTTCTCCCTCATTACATTTCAGATATTTAGCAAAACTGTATATTAAAAATCTATTGGCCATTTTATTTGGTCTCTCTTTTGCTTTTGCAGCTATTGATTATTTTCAACATGTACAACAACTCAACGTTTCTTCAAATTATAAAATACTTTATCTCTTCTATATGTGGCAGGAGGCATTGGGATTACTGTATCCCTTGGCTATTGTTTTTGCACTGATCATGACAAAACTTTCACTGGTGAAAAATAATACCATGGGTGCACTGCATGCGTTTGGGTATAATAAAAAAAGACTTTTTATACCTTTATTTGCTGTTGCTTCATTTACCTATATTGTTTTTACACTGCTACATACTACCGAGTTCTCTTATGCTAAAGACAAGGCCGCAGTGCTACTTAAAAATGAACTTCATACTTATAACGTAAATGATCTTTTTTTTAAATACAATAATACGTTTGTTTATATTAAAAACCTTGATCCTGTAGCTAAAAAAATAGAAGATATCACTATTTTTAAAGTAGAAGGATACCAGGTACGTTATACCATAAATGCGCCTACTGCGATTTTTAACGGGAAGGAATGGGATGCACAAAATGCTATACTCAAAACACATATTTACAAAGAGGGAAAGCTGGAAAAATATAACATAGAGCATAAAAAGAGTATCAAAACACTTCAGGGATATAAGCCTAAGATTATTGAGTCACTTTATGAAGGGAAAGCACTCAATATCATAGATGCATTTAACACTTGGCAGCTGCTTAGTAAACAGAACCTGAATTCAGATAAAATTCGTGCAGCCCTGTACGATAAAATCGTAGTTCCGCTATTTGCTCTTGCCCTTCTCCTTCTTCTCTTTTTTAAATTGCCTTTTCATGCCCGGATGATGAATTTCGGAAGTATCATAGCACTGTCTCTGGGTACAACCTTTGTGATCTGGGGTATGCTGTTTGGTTTGAGCCAGGTAGGTTCAAATGGTGTTTTAGCTCCTGAATTTACTGCTATTTTACCGATTGCTTTTTTATGGCTATATGCGATATATGTGTATATCAAAGATGAAAAGTCCATTGTATAAATTTTTCTAGAGCACCTTTTAATCAATATTTAGATAAAATCACCTGAAAATAGAGCTCATTTTATGAGTAGAATTAGGATAATAGAGATGAATATTGATTATAAAGCATTGGCAGATAAATATGGTACGCCTTTGTATATTTATGATTTTGATTATATTGAAAATAGATATACCACACTTAAAGATGCATTTTCCGGAAAAAAGTCTATTATTAACTATGCGGTAAAAGCAAATTCAAACCTCTCTGTCATTGCACATTTAGCTAAGCTTGGTGCGGGGGCTGACTGTGTGAGTATCGGTGAAGTTAAACGTGCACTTGATGCAGGTATAGATAAATATAAAATTATCTTTTCTGGTGTCGGGAAAAGAGATGATGAGATACGTGAAGCCTTGGAAAAAGATATCCTATTGCTTAACTTAGAGAGTGAAGCAGAGATGAAACGTGTGGAAATGGTAGCGAAAGAGCTTGGCAAAGAGGCACGTATCTCTATTCGTGTAAACCCCAATATTGACCCGCAAACACACCCATACATTTCGACTGGGCTGCATGAAAACAAATTTGGTGTAGAGATAGATATGGCTAAACGCATGTATATTTATGCAAATAAATCAGAATTCTTGAACCCTGTAGGTATCCACTTTCACATTGGTTCGCAATTGACGAAGCTTTCTCCTATACGTGAAGCATGTGGTATTGTTGCAGACTTGGTACGTTCGCTGAAAGCCATTAAAATCGATATTAAATTTTTTGATGTAGGTGGCGGGATCGGTGTAGTGTATGATGATGAAGTAACCATTACAGCAGAATCATATACACAGGCTATTTTTGAAGCCACTAAAGGGCTTGATCTGACACTTCTTTGTGAACCAGGGCGTTATATGGTGGCGAATGCGGGTGCTTTTTTTACTAAAGTACTGTATGAAAAAGTCAATGACGGTAAACGTTTTGTCATTGTAGATGGTGGGATGAATGATCTTATACGCCCAAGCCTTTATAATGCCTATCATAAGATAGAAGCTGTGAGGGTAGAAGGTGAAAAGACACCGGCTGATGTAGTCGGACCTGTATGTGAAAGTGGTGACTTTTTTGGTAAAAATGTACCATTGCCTCCACTGAAACATAATGACCTGGTAGTGGTGCACTCTGCAGGTGCCTATGGATTCACAATGGCAAGTAACTACAATACACGTCCTAAACCGGCAGAAGTAGCGTTGCAGTCAGGAAAAGACAGACTCATCCGTAAGCGTGAAACCTATGAAGATCAGGTACGTTTAGAGATTGAGTATTTAGATCAAGATGATAAATAATTTGGCTGCTGAGTGTATCATTCTGAATTTGATTCAGAATCCACTGCTGCTACTGAAACTATGGACCCTGAATCAAGTTCAGGATGACGTTATAGGATAAGGAGATTTTATGACTTTAAACGAGCTAAGAATAAAGATAGACAATATCGATGATACGCTTCTGGAACTTTACAATGAACGTATGGAGCTTGTACATCAGGTAGGAGAACTCAAACATACTACAGGTGCACCTATTTATCGTCCAGAACGAGAACAGGCTATTCTCAATCGTCTTAAAAGTCAGAATAAGGGTAAACTTACAGATGCTGCTATAGATGCACTGTTTTTAGAGCTGTTTGCTGTAGCAAGAAACCTTGAATTGCCTGAAGCTATAGCTTATCTTGGTCCAGAGGCCAGTTTTACACATCAGGCAGCAGAAAGTAAATTTGGTGCGATGAGCCGCTATTTGCCTATAGGTTCTATTCAGGGTATTTTTAGGGAAGTAGATAAAGGAACAGTAAAATTTGGTGTGATTCCTATTGAAAATTCTTCCAATGGTATCGTAAGTGATACGATCAACTGTTTAGATGAGTATGATTTGAAAATTATTGCCGAAGTGATGATAGATGTACATCTTTCTTTTGCAACACTTGCTGAGGATATCACGGATGTCACAAAAATCTACTCTAAAGATATCGCTTTTGGTCAGTGTCGAAAGTTTTTGCAGGATTTTGGTTTGGATGAGATAGAGCTTATACCGGTAGAGTCTACTGCAAAGGCTGCAAAATTGGCACTTAAAGATAAGAGTGCAGCTGCACTTTGCCCTTCTGTAGCGGCAAAGCTCAATAACCTACCCATACTTTTTGAAAACGTGGAAGATGACACAAATAACAGAACCCGTTTTTTCATTATTTCCAATTTTGAAAACCAGTCTTCAGGCAATGATAAAACATCACTGCTTGTGAGACTTCCAAACACACCTGGATCTTTAGTGGAGTTTTTGAACGACTTTGAAGAAGCCAATGTCAATCTAACAAAGATTAAATCACATATTGTTGAAGGTGAGTCTCTTTTCTTTATAGAGTTTAACGGACATAAAGATGATGCGATGATTAAACCTATTTTAGAGAAACATCAGAATGCGATTAAAATACTTGGCTCTTATGTCAAAGAGACAGATGATGTATAGAATAGATAGTAAGTAGCAGGGAGTAGGTAACAGTGAAATTTAATAAGGTACTTGAAAATATAAAGACGTATGAAGCAGGAAAACCGATTGAGTTGGTGGTCCGTGAGTTTGGTATTGCACCGGAAGAAGTGGTAAAGCTTGCATCCAATGAAAATCCTATAGGAACGAATCCTGCCGTAGCTGAAGTGATCAGAAAGAATGCAGACAAGGCACATCTCTACCCTGATGACAGTATGTTTGAACTCAAAGAAGCATTAGGAAAAAAATTTAATGTAGATGATGATAATATTATCATTGGTGCAGGGAGTGACCAGGTATTGGAGTTTATCTCTCGTGCTTTGTTGGATGAAGAGAGTTCGGTACTTATGAGCCAAGTAACCTTTGCAATGTATGAAATATATGCGAAACAGATGGGGGCAACTATCGTTCGTACATCCAGTTATCAGCATAAAGTGGATGAATTTATTGCTGCCTATAAAGAGCATAAACCAAAGATCATCTATCTTTGTACACCAAACAACCCTACAGGGGATGCCACAAGCAAAGAAGATGTTCTTGCTATTATCAATGCTGTAGATAAAGAGACTCTTGTGGTAGTAGATGGTGCATATATGGAGTACGCTGCTGCAAAAGATGAGAAGTATTGTATTGAACCTAAAGATATACTAGAGTTTGAAAATGTCATCTACCTGGGTACTTTTTCAAAAGCCTATGGTTTAGGCGGGATGCGTGTGGGGTATGGTATTGCACAGGTAAACCTTATCAAAGAGTTATATAAGATGAGACCACCATTTAACATCTCTACACTCTCTCTGGCAGCGGCTATAGAGGCATGTAAAGATGATGTTTTTGTTGAAGAATCCATCATGTTACATCAAGAACAGATAAAACGCTATGAAGCCTTTGCTAAGGAGCAAGGATTTACTTATATTGAGAGTTATACAAATTTTATCACTTATCTGTTTGATGAGGGAATGGACTCTACAAAGATTGCTGATGCATTGCTCAAACGAGGTGTGATTATCCGAAACCTTGCCTCTTATGGCATGAATGCAATGCGTATCACTATAGGTACAGCAAAGCAGAATGATGTGTTCTTTAAACATTTTTCAGAGGTCATAGCTTGAGAAGAGTTGAGTTGATCAAAGCAAGTCAAGTAAAAGTTAAGCCTTTTAAGATAGCTGATTTTATTCAAACTGAAGAAAGAAACAGTAGTATAAAAAAAGTGAGTAAAAAAGAGCTTAGAAGTTTAGCCAAAAATTTAGGTTTAACCTATGATGATACACAGATAGTTTTTGCAAAAAAACTGATTACGGCATATTTAAATAAATAAAGAAGAAGAGATGGATATAAGCACATATTCTATAGAGAAACTTAATACTTTAGCTGGAGATATCAGACAAAAGATATTGGAGACTGTAAGTAAAAACGGTGGACATTTAAGTTCAACTATGGGTGCAACTGACCTTATCATAGCAATGCATAAAGTTTTTAATGTGGAAAAAGACCCATTTATCTTTGATGTAAGTCATCAAGCATATGCACATAAACTTTTAACAGATAGATGGGAGAAGTTTGATACTTTACGCCAATTTGGCGGAATTTCGGGTTACACAAAACCAAGTGAATCCAAGTATGATTATTATGTGGCGGGACATAGTTCTACGTCTATTTCTTTGGCTGTTGGTGCAGCAAAAGCCATAGCACTAAAAGGTGAAGAGAGGGTTCCTGTAGCCTTCATCGGTGATGGAAGTATGAGTGCAGGGATGGTTTACGAAGCACTCAATGAACTTGGAGACAGAAAATATCCGATAGTGATCATACTCAATGATAATGAGATGAGTATTGCCAAACCTATAGGAGCAGTCAGTAAATATCTCTCTCAAAAAATGGCAAGTCCTTTCTATCAGAAGATGAAAAGTCATACAGAAAAAATACTTGAACATTTACCAGAGGGTGCAACATATATGGCAAAAAAATTTGAAGAGTCTTTTCGTCTGATTACACCGGGAATTCTTTTTGAAGAGTTGGGTGTGGAGTATATCGGACCTGTTGATGGACACGATATAGAGTCTTTGATCGAAACGATGGAAGTAGCAAAAAATCTTGGAAAACCGGTTATCATTCATGCACAAACAACTAAAGGTAAAGGTTATGAGATAGCCGAAGGGACAAAAGAACACTGGCATGGAGTGAGTGCTTTTGATCTTAAAACCGGAGAAGCTCCTAAAAAGAATGGTGTAAAAGCTGCAACAGCGATTTTCAGTGAAACTTTGGTAGAACTGGCAGATGAAGATGACAAGGTTGTAGGTGTAACTGCTGCCATGCCAAGTGGAACAGGGATGAGTGCAGTCATGGAAAAATACCCCGAGCGTTTTTGGGATGTGGCTATTGCCGAGCAGCATGCTGTTACTTCCATGGGTCCACTTGCAAAAGAAGGATTTAAACCGTTCTGTACGATCTACTCAACCTTTTTACAACGTGGATATGATCAAGTGATCCATGATATTGCATTGATGGACTTGGGCGTAGCTTTTGCTTTGGATAGAGCAGGGATCGTAGGTGAAGACGGTGAAACGCATCAGGGTGCATTTGACATTTCATATCTTAGAGCAATTCCAAATATGACACTTCTGGCTCCCTGTAATGAAACAACGATGAAGCTTGCCATGCAATTTGCCAAAGAGTATGATCACCCTTGTGCTTTCAGATATCCAAGAGGTGCATTTTTAGCAGAAGATTTTGATGCACCGGCGTATGAGCTGGGCAAATCAGTACTACTTCAGGAAGGGGATGAAATTCTTCTTATCGGTTATGGTAATGGTGTTGGACGGGCAAAAAAAGTTGCCAAGATATTTGAAGTAAAATCAGAAGTACCGTCAGTAGGTATCTTAGATCTGCGCTTTGTAAAACCGTTGGATGAAGAGATGCTTGTCAGCTTAAGTGCAAAATATAAACAATGGTTTGTTTTCTCTGACTCTGCAGCACAGGGCGGTGTAGGTTCAGCTATACTTGAATTTTTAAGCCAAAAAAAGATAAAAGATATAGAACTTACAACATTTGAGTATGAAGATGCGTTCATTACGCATGGGAATACGAAGTTGGTGGAAGAGAGTTTGGGGTTGCTTCCGGAGCAGTTGGCAAAACGTATACTATTGTAGGGACAGACCCCTGTGTCTGTCCGCGGGTCGAGACAGGGCTCGACCCCTACATCAATCTGGATTTTAAAGAGATATTTTATAGATATTTCTTTTAAGTTCAGTGACAGTGGACAAATACTTTCAAGGAATTAAAAATGGCTAACGAATACATTTTTACAAGTGAATCGGTAACCGAGGGTCATCCAGACAAAATGGCTGATCAGATCTCTGATGCAATATTAGATTACATCATTGAACGAGATCCTCAAGCTAGAGTAGCATGTGAAACGTTATTGAGTAATGGTTTTTGTGTTATTGCGGGAGAGCTTAAGACGCATACCTATGCACCGATGCAAGAGATTGCAAGAGAGGTAATAAGAGAGATAGGTTACACAGATGCAAGTTATGGTTTTGATTATAGAAGTGCAGGTGTACTGAATGGTGTGGGTGAACAGAGTCCGGATATCAATCAGGGTGTGGATCAGGCTTCAGGCGAGATCGGGGCAGGTGATCAGGGACTTATGTTCGGGTATGCTTGTAATGAAACAAAAGAATTGATGCCTTTACCTATCTCTTTGGCACATAAGATCACAGCAAAACTTGCAGAAGTACGTAAAAACGGTACTGTCCCGTTTTTGCGTCCAGATGGCAAAGCACAAGTCTCTGTCAAATATGTAGATGGTAAACCCGTTGCTATAGATACCATCGTTGTCTCAACACAACATCATCCCGAAGTAACACTTGAAAAAGTACAGGAAGCAGTATTTGAAGAAGTGATAAAAGCGGTGATTCCGGCAGAATTGATGAGTGATGACATTAAGTATCACATCAACCCGACAGGACGTTTTGTTATTGGCGGTCCTCAAGGGGATGCCGGACTTACCGGGCGAAAGATCATCGTAGATACCTATGGCGGTTCATGTCCGCATGGCGGTGGAGCATTTTCAGGTAAAGATCCTACAAAAGTAGACCGTTCTGCAGCATATGCAGCGAGATATGTGGCTAAAAATCTTGTAGCTTCTGGCATATGTGATAAAGCTACACTGCAAATAGCCTATGCTATAGGTGTGCCTGAGCCAGTTTCTATTTACGTAGATACGCATGGTACAGCAAAAGTAGATGAAAAGAAGATCACTGCATGTGTAGAGGCTCTTTTTGATCTGACACCCAAAGGGATCATGGAGGCATTGGACCTTCTTAAACCTATCTACCGTAAAACGGCAGCATATGGACATTTTGGAAGAGAAGATGTTGAGTTCAGTTGGGAAAAAACAGACAAAGTAGCAGATATTAAAAAATTTTTAGGACTTTGATCCTATAAAATTACACAATAAAAAGAGTCATTATCAATTAACAAATCCCTACAAAGTAGAGATTTGTTTTGTTTTGTACTATTTGTTCAATTTATCAAAAATATTAAAGTATTTCTTAAAAATCTTTTGATATAGTTTGGGCATATTCAATTTAAGGAGAAAAAATGGCAGTAATTATTACAGATACTTGTATTAACTGTGCGGCATGTATTGACGAATGTCCGGTAGAAGCAATCGTAGATGAGGATGATAATCCAACAGGTGAAGAGATTTACTATGTATATGCAGACAAATGTGTTGAATGCGTAAGTTATCATGATGTACCAGCTTGTGCTGAAGCATGTCCAACTGAGGGTTGTATCCAATGGGACGACGTTGTAGAAGGTATGCCGGCTGCTGAGAATAGAGGCGCAAAGGGCGAACCTGTTATTGAAGACTAGTCTTACATTATAGAGCTTTACTCTATTGACTGTGTTAACACTGAGCCTCCTTTAAAAGGAGGCTTATGAACTATTTCTTTTTATCTATCTTATTATACTACTTAAAATTAATCTAATTTAAACTTTTATTTCGATATAATGCCGCCCGAATACTTCTGTATGAAGTAAATTATCGCTTAGGAATATAAGTATGGAACAAACATTATCAATCATCAAACCAGACGCAGTCGCTAAAAATGTTGTAGGGCAGATCCTTGCCAGATTTGAAGCAGCAGGTCTCAGAATCGCGGCAACTAAAAAGATCAGACTTTCAAGAGTAGATGCAGAAGCATTTTATGCTATTCACGCTGAAAGACCTTTCTTTAAAGATCTTGTGGACTTTATGATCTCTGGTCCTGTTGTTGTAACAGTACTCGAAGGTGAAAATGCAATGGCTAAAAATAGAGAGCTTATGGGTGCAACAAACCCAAAAGAAGCAGCAGCAGGTACTATCAGAGCTGACTTTGCAGAGAGTATTGATGCGAATGCGGTTCACGGAAGTGATTCTCTTGAGAATGCTGTAAATGAAATCAACTTTTTCTTTGCACAGAGAGAGATCAACTAAGTTCTAAACTGTGAAAATAGTTTTTGATAAAATAGGTTCCACTGCTAAGCCTATTGAACTTGAGGTTCAAGGAGCAAAGCTCAAAGGAACTTTACAAAAAAGTGGTTATCATCAAGTAACTTTAGACGCACAAATGAGTGGTAGTATTGAATTGTCATGTGATAGATGTGGAGACATATTTAACTATGATCTGGATAATAAACTACGACTCAAACTAAGCGATCAAGTATCTGAAGATAAAGATGATTTAGATATAATTGAGTTTTTAGATGGTATGATAGACCTATCATACATTATTGAAAGTGAAATTAATGCGCTGAAAGGTGCTTATCATTATTGTAACAACTGTGACAATGGTGATGAGGATTTTGAAGTAGAATTTTAAAATTGTAAAAGGATAATAAATGGCAGTACCTAAAAGACGTGTAAGTCACACAAGAGCAGCAAAAAGAAGAACACACTACAAATTGACATTACCAATGCCGGTAAAAGATGCAGATGGAACATGGAGAATGCCTCACCATATGAATATGACCACCGGTGAGTACAAAACTACTAAAGCATAATTGATGATCAAGATCGCAATTGATGCTATGGGTGGGGACTTCGGTCCTGAACCCATTATCGAAGGTGTGGTTCAAGCACTTGAAGAAAAAACTTTTTTACCTATTCTGGTAGGTGATAAAACGGAAATACTCTCTTTACTCCCCCAATATTATTTAGATAAAGTTCAGATCGTTGAATCATCTGATGTTGTTTCCATGAGTGATCAAGCGACAAATGCACTTAAACGTAAAGACTCTTCCATTTACAAGGCTGTTGAACTTGTACGTAATAAAGAAGCCCAAGCTGTAGTTTCAGCCGGACACAGCGGTGCAACGATGACGCTTGCTACATTGCGTATAGGACGGTTGCCGCATATTTCCAAGCCGGCACTCGCAACACTTATGCCAAGTATCACGAATGTAAAAACATTGGTTCTTGATGTAGGTGCAGTGACGGATTGTACCCCTCAAAATCTTTATGAATTTGGTGCAATGGGAGAAGCATATGCACAAAAGATTTTAGATGTTGCTTCACCCAAAGTAGGACTTTTATCTAATGGGTCAGAAGATAGTAAAGGTAATGCATTGACCAAAGAGGCTTTTTCTCTTCTTAAAGAACTGGATGGTTTCGTAGGTAATGTTGAAGGACGTGATATCTTTAATGGCAGTGTAAATGTTGTTGTTTGTGATGGATTTACAGGCAATATTTTGCTTAAAACGAGTGAAGGGGTTGTTTCAACCATTTTTACACTTATGAGACAACATATCAGAAAATCACTTCCGGCAAAAATAGGTGCACTTCTAATGAAGAAAAAAGTTTTTGGAAATATGAAAAAGCAAGTGGATTATGCAGAGTATGGCGGTGCACCGCTCCTGGGTATCAATGGATGTGCCATTATCAGCCATGGCAGTTCCAATGCCAAGGCGATCAAAAATGCTATTTTTCAAGCGATTCGATATACAAATTCAGATGTAAACACAACCATAGAAGAACTACTCTCCAGCAATAAATAATTGACAGGGGCTACACCCCCCCCCTTTCAATTTATGATTTCTCCTCATTTTTTAGACCTCTCCTTAGAATATTATGGTAAAATATTGACCATAATATTATAGGATTTTATTTCCTAGGTAAGGATAACTATGTCACAAACAAAACCAGTATATGCTTCATTTAGATCTATCGGTGCCTATGTCCCTGAAAAGATCTTAAGTAATGCGGATCTTGAAAAGATGGTTGATACGACTGACGAGTGGATCGTAAAGCGTACAGGTATTAAAGAACGTCATCTTGCAGCAGAGGATGAATATACGAGTGATATGGGTGCTAAAGCGGCACAACTTGCTATTGAAAGATCCGGTATTTCCAAAGAAGAGATAGATTTGGTTCTATGTGCTACGGTGACACCGGATTACTTTAATATGCCTTCAACAGCATGTATTATTTCAGACAAGATAGGTATCAGAAATGTACAAGCGTTTGATATCTCAGCAGCATGCAGTGGATTTGTATACTTGCTCTCTTTAGCCAAAGCATTTATAGAGTCAGGTATGAAACAAAATGTACTTATCATAGGGGCAGAAAAATTCTCTTCTATTGTAGATTATACTGACAGAAGTACCTGTATCCTTTTTGGTGATGGTGCAGGCGCTGCATTGATATCTGCTACGGATAAAAAAGAAGAAGGTTTTGTTGACATCCATGCCAGTGCAGATGGTTCTTACGCAGATTTCCTGGTTACACCGGCTCCGGGAAGTATTAACCCTGTGAGTCAGAAAGTGCTTGATGAAGGACTTAATTTTGTACAAATGAAAGGGAATGAAACCTTTAAATTGGCAGTGAAAACATTGACTAAAGATGTAAAAGAGATCTTGCAGAAAAATAATATCAATACAGAAGATATTCCTCATTTTATCCCTCATCAAGCCAACTATCGTATTATCAAAGCGGTGGGAGATGCATTAAAAATGAGAGAAGACCAGATAGTCCTTACAGTAGGGAAATATGGAAATACTTCCGCAGCTTCTATCCCTATGGCAATCAATGATATTTATGAATCAGGAAGGCTTCAAACGGGTGATCTTATGTTACTTGATACTTTTGGTGGTGGACTTACGTGGGCTTCGGCTTTACTTCCCTTTGCAGGGAAGAGTATTAAGTGATAAGTGTAGTTGGGGACATTGGTTGAATTTCTGTAAGAAATTAAAGCTGTGTCCTCAAGGAGAATAGTGTGAAAATAGGGTTTATCGGTGATGTTGTAGGTAAGCCTGGGCGATTGATGATAAAACGTCATCTTATGCGTCTGAAACAAGAACATTTTATTGACTTTATGATAGTTAATTATGAAAATGCCTCACATGGTTTTGGATTGACTCAAAAAAACTGCATAGAACTTCTTGGTTACGGCATAGATATGATGACCGGCGGCAACCATAGTTTTGATAAGAAAGAAATACTGACTCTTTTTGATAGTTATCCTCTTATTCGTCCGATGAATTACCCTCAAGCTACTCCAGGAAAAGGTATCTATCAAACTACGATTTTAGGCAATAAAGTAGCTATTCTTAATCTGATGGGACATTATACTATGCCTTTGGTAGATAATCCTTTTACCATGATAATAAGTGTTGTCGCTTCTTTAAAAGCACAAGGGATAAAGCACATCATTGTAGACATGCATGCTGAAGCAAGTTCTGAAAAACAGGCTCTTTTACATATGCTTAAAGAAGATGTGAGTGCGATACTTGGAACACATACACATGTAGCAACCGATGATCTGCAGGTAGTAGATGGCTGTTGTTATGTAACTGATGTAGGAATGACCGGTTGTCGTGATGGTGTTATAGGTATGGATAATGAAGTACCTATGAAACGTTTTCTTACAGGGCTTGGAGGGCATTTCAATGTTCCGGATACATGTAAAACACTTTTGCAAATGGTAGTGTTTGAACTTGATGATCAGGGACGATGTATAGATGCTGAAAAAATAAAGATTTATGATGATAAGCCTAAAATTGTAACGAAAGCATGGATGGAAGATTAAAATTTGCAGGTTTGGTTCTCACTGAACATCCTAAGATAATTTTAATTTCCATGTAGATCATCTCTACAAGATAACGTTTGGCAGAACCAAACCTACGTATTTCTTTTGATTCTTACCTTTTTAGGATTAAAAAGTGCAATCGCTTCTTTGATCATAGGCTCTTCCAGGAGTGTTGAAGGGTCCTTCTCTTTAGCCGCTTCTGTTTCTCCTGCTTCCGGCGCAATACAGGAACTTTTCGTTTCAATATCTTCTATCATGGAAGCAGAGTCTGCATCATTGTGTGTTGATACGTGTTGTGTATGGAGTGCTTGTGCAGTGACTCTATTTTCTTTACTGCTATTTGCTATCTGCTCACGGTCTGTTGTTATGGTTTTTTTTTGGGGGATGTTAACGATCTTTGTTTCAAAACCAAAAAGTTCTTTAACAAACATATTGATGACACCCCAGTGAGTAATAAGCTGTTTTTTCTCCTCGCCTTCTGCACTGGAGCCCCAGGTAAGTTTATTATCCATAAAACTTTCAAACTCAATATTTCTTTCAAAACAGGCACCGAGATCATAATTTCGATCGTATATTTTTTTGATTAAATTATCAAATGTTTTTTGGAAAGGATCAGGTGAGTGCTGAGGGTTGGGTGCTGAGGATTGTGATGGTTTTTGTGGAGTACGGATCGTTTCAGATCCTTCATGTATGTTTTTTTCATTATTCCGAACCTGTACCTCAGGGTATTCCTCATGGTTCTTTACGATCTCTTTGGTTTTTTCAGTTCTATTTGAATCTTGAGGGAATTCTGTATCAGGTATGGACTGAGATGTGGTTTTGATAGCATCTTTCGGCGGCAATGATGAGATTATATCATCTTCGGTAATGGTGATCACTTCGGTCTGTGCAGACAGGTCCGGAGCAGGTGTGGTGACCATGATCTCACTCACCTCAATACCATTGAGCTCTTTTTCAAGTCCGCGTATCATTGTGTCGATGTCTTTTATCTCTAAAGCTTCCATCATTTTAAACAAAGAGAGAGAAAGAACAAACTCTCCGTCACTTCCCAGTGCAAGGAGACTTTTTGACTCTGCAATGACTCTAAAGAAACGCTCTATGATCATAGGGCTGAGTTTACCGTTACCCGAGAGAAGTAACTCTTTGAGGTGGAGAGTAAGTTCATCAAGTATCATCTCTGCTTCATAGTCAGAGGCCATTTTGATGAACTCCAGGATCTTTTCATTATCTTTGAGCATAATGTCATTAAGAAGCGCTTCTAAAAGGCTGGGTTCGATGATGCCTAACATACCTGTTACAGTGCCTACATCAACAAAGTTTTTAGAGTAGACGATGGCTTGATCCATCAAAGTAAGAGAATCTCGTAAACTACCTGCACCTGAGCGGGCAATAATGTCCAGAGCTTCCCTCTCATACTCTATATTTTCAAGATTTAAGATATGTTCCAAATGTTTGAGCACAAGGTTCTGAGGAATTTTTTTAAATCTAAAATGCTGTGTACGTGAAAGGATGGTAGCAGGTAACTTCAGTGGATCTGTAGTTGCCAAGATAAATTTTACAAAATCCGGTGGTTCTTCCAGCGTTTTAAGCAGTGCATTAAAAGCCTGATTGGTAAGCATATGGACTTCATCGATGATGAAAATTTTGTAACGTGCGGAACTGGGTTTGTACTTGGTATGTTCTATGAGGTCTTTGATATCATCAATTCCACGGTTGGAAGCCGCATCCATTTCAATGATATCCATATGACGGTTTTCACTTGCCATAATACAGTGTGTACAGACGCCACAGGGGTGAGAGGCAGTACCCTGTTCACAAAGCAATGCTTTTGCAAAGATACGTGCAGTAGAAGTTTTTCCACTTCCTCTAAGCCCGGAAAAAAGATAAGCATGAGAGAGTCTGTTACCATCGAGTGCAAGTGATAAGGTTTGTGAAACTGCCTCTTGACCTATGAGGTCATCAAATGTGGCAGGACGGTATTTCCTTGCTAGGGCTAAAGACAAACTGGCTCCTCAATTTTTAGTGATACTATTGTAGTTAAATTTTACTTTTGATTGGTATAATTGAACCAATAAAAGAGCTAAAGATTTATATGGTCATCTTCGTATCTGTACCCGATAGGATTCCGGATTTTCGATAGAATAGCGGAATGTAAAGTCTTCAATTCATCTCTAACCCCATATTAGATATAATCCCCCATTAAATAATCATAAAATGAAGCGAGATAAATATGAGTTACAATCCAAGTGAGATTGAAGCAAAGTGGCAAAATAGATGGGATGAAGAGCAGGCTTTTGAACCTGATGATGCCCTAACAAGAAAGAAAAAATATATTCTCAGTATGTTCCCTTTCCCAAGTGGACGTTTGCATATGGGGCATGTAAGGAATTATGCTATCGGTGATGCTTTCGCCCGTTATTACAGAAAGCAGGACTTCAATGTGCTTCATCCTATAGGCTGGGATGCTTTTGGTATGCCTGCTGAAAATGCTGCGATCAAACATGGGCGTCATCCTAAGGACTGGACGTATAGCAACATTGATTATATGAGAAAAGAGCTCAATACTTTGGGACTTTCATTCTCTAAAACCCGTGAGTTCGCTACCTGTGATGAGCTTTATACGAAGTGGGAACAGGAGTTTATCATCAAGATGTTTGAAGAGGGGCTGCTTTACCGTGAGTCGACCACTGTGAACTGGTGTGAGTCTTGCCATACAGTGCTTGCCAATGAGCAGGTGGAAGAGGGGTGTTGCTGGCGTTGTGACAATGAAGTAGAACTTAAAGAGATGCCTGGCTACTACCTTGACATTATTAAATATGCTGATGAATTGCTCGAAGATCTCAAACTTTTAGAAGGCAAGTGGCCGTCACAGGTCATTACTATGCAAAGTAACTGGATAGGAAAGTCTCAAGGGCTTGAGTTCGAGTTTGAATTGAGCCAAGAGAGTAAAGCAAAATTGGGTGGGAATTTTGACAAATATACGGTATTCACAACACGCCCAGATACCATTTATGGTGTAACATACTCTGCACTTGCGGCGGAACATCCTATTACGAAATATCTTGTAGAAAATGATCTGCTCGATAGTGATGTAGCAGGGAAGATCACACATATAGCCAACATGACAGAGCGTGAAAGAGCTCAGGCCGATAAAGAAGGGTATCCGCTTGGTATCAGTGTGATCCATCCTCTTACAGGTGAAGAGATACCTGTATGGACTGCGAATTTTGTATTGGCTTCTTACGGGGGAGGTGCAGTCATGGCTGTACCTGCACATGATGAGAGGGATTTTGAGTTTGCCGGTAAATATGATCTGCCTATCAAGCGTGTGATTGAAGGAGGAGATGAACTCCCATATACGGGAACAGGGGATCTTATTGACAGTGACCGTTTTTCCTGTGTAGACAGCAGTGAAGCAAAAACAGCGATCATTAATGAGTTTGAAGAGAGAGGAACAGGTAAAGGGACAACAAACTATAAACTAAGAAACTGGGGGATCAGCCGTCAGCGTTATTGGGGTGCACCTATCCCGTTCGTGCATTGTGAGCGTTGCGGACTTGTGCCTGAGAAGGCAGAGAATCTTCCTATTGCGCTTCCTGAAGATGTGGAGATCACAGGTGAAGGTAATCCACTGGAGAATCATCCTACCTGGAAGAACTGTAGCTGCCCTAAGTGTGGAGCAGAGGCAACACGTGAAACAGATACACTCGATACCTTTGTACAGTCAAGCTGGTATCAGTTCCGTTATGCAACGAATCCTAAGAAGTGGAATGATATAGGTATTGATAAAGAAGATGTAAATTACTGGTTGGGTGTTGATCAGTACATCGGCGGGATAGAACATGCCATCTTGCACCTGCTTTATGCACGTTTCTTTACAAAAGTATTGCGTGATCTGGGGTATCATGATATCGATGAGCCGTTTACAAACCTGTTAACACAGGGAATGGTACTCATGGATGGTGCAAAAATGTCCAAGTCTAAAGGCAATACGGTCGACCCTGATGCACTGGTTGAAAAATATGGTGCAGATACGGCCCGTCTTTTCATTCTTTTTGCAGCACCACCGCAAAAGGAGCTGGAGTGGAACGACTCGGCAGTAGAAGGTGCATTCAGGTTCATTAAAAAGCTTTATGACAGAAAAGCAAAAGTAACAGGCAGTTCATTACCCAATATAGATCAAGCTACTTTAAGTAAAGAGTCCAAGCTTGCACGTGTAAAGGTATATGAGGCATTACAGAAATCAACGGATGTGTATGAAAAAACATTTGCATTCAATACACTTATTGCAGCATGTATGGAAGCACTTAATGCATTAGACAAACAAGATGATGCTGATGTATGGACAGAGGGAATGTATATCATGCTTAATCTCTTGGAACCTATTATCCCTCATGTGGCAACAGAACTTAGCGAGGTATTGTTTAAAAGAGAAAATTTGGGTGCCATACTTGAAGTAAAAGAAGAAGTGTTTGTCAAAGAAAGCATTCTGTATATGGTGATGATCGGTGGTAAAAAACGTACTGAGGTCGAGGTGAGTCCAAGTGCAGACAATGATGAGATATTGGCATTGGCGAAAGAGGCTGGTGCCAAATGGCTTGAAAATATGAGTATTGTAAAAGAGATCGTGGTACCGGGCAAGCTGGTCAACCTGGCGGTAAAACCGGCTTAAAAAGTGAAGAAGTAAGAGTGAAGAATGAAAGTATGCAAAATGATGTTTTGCTTTGATTGAAAGAGGAGAAAAAAAGATGCAAATAACAGATAAAAGTTTTTCGAAGAAAAACAAACCAACACTCTTCACTTTTCACTTTTCACTTTTCATTTCAATAGCAGCAGTGCTGTTATTGAGTGCCTGCGGTTACAAACCCTCTTCTCATGCTATCAAAAATATCTTTGCAGATACAGTCTATGTTGAAGTTGTAGTAGATAGAGCAGAGCCTGAAAATGCTCCTTTTCTAAAAGATGAACTTAATCGTATAGTCTATACACGTTTTAAAGGGCATATTGTCCCTAAAGCGCAGGCCCAAAGTCAGCTTCGTGTCTCTTATGCAGGGAGTACATTTACCCCACTTACTTATGAAGATGGATATGTAACACGTTACCGTGCAAATATCGGGGTCCATTTTGATATGCTGACCAAAAAAGGAAGAATTAAAAAAACAATCAATAGTGTTTTTGAATCTGATATTCACGTCAGTTCACTTTATTCTTCTACATTAAGGACCGAAGCGATCAGAAAAGGTTTGGAAAAAGCATTGGATCAGTTTTTGGCATATGTGAGTGCTAAGGGAATGAGTGTTGAGCGTTGAGTGCTGAGTGCTGAGAGACATGATAAGTTTAGAAGCTTTTTTAAATCAAAAACCCCTCTATTATAAAGAGATAGACCATCAGCGGGTACATGTTGCATATAGGATGCTCAAACCGTATATTAGACGACCAAAAACGGTGCATATCGTTGGAACGAATGGAAAGGGTTCTACAGGACGGATGATCGCCCACCTTGCTTATGAGAGAGTAAGGAGTGGGGAGAAAGGAGCAGCTTTTTCGGTAGGGCATTTTTCTTCTCCCCATATTTTGAAATTTAACGAACGTATCTGGCTTAATGGCAGTAACAGCAGTGATGAGATATTGGAAACAGCACATCAACGGCTTTTTGCTATTTTAGGTAAAGAGATGAGTGATGCTTTGAGTTATTTTGAATACACTACACTTTTAGCTTTTGTAGTGTTTGAAAAGTGTGACCTGATGGTACTTGAAGCCGGATTGGGTGGTGAATTCGATGCGACTAATGTGTGTGATAAAGAGCTTTCTGTTGTTACCCCTATAGGTATCGACCATCAGGCTTTTTTGGGTGAAACTATAGAGGAGATAGCCGGTACCAAGATACGAAGCATTCAGAAAAGAGTGTTGTTGGCACCGCAACCATATCCTGAAGTGCTTGAGATAGCAAAACAAATTGCAAACAATGTAGGGGCATCCCTTGTGGTTGCCCAAAATAGAGAGGGTACCCACAAGGGGCACCCCTACGGGGTAAAAGAACTTGCCAAAGCCAAAGGCTGGCCAGAGTACCTCATAGAAAATGCCACCGTAGCGATGCGAGCCTTGGATATTTTGAAGATTCCCTATGAGGTAGATGATTTAAGAACCTTAGAACTTTTTGGACGTTTTTACGCGTTAACACCTCATGTCCGAATAGATGTAGGACACAACCCTTTAGCGGCAAAAGCCATAGAGAAAGCACTGGATGACAAAGTAATACTTATTTATAATAGTCTTGATGATAAAGCGTATGAAGAGGTACTGTGTATATTAAAGCCCAAAGTCAAACGAGTAGAGATCATTCCTATCCATTCACAAAGAGCCACTACACTGGAAAAGATCGAAGCGGCTTTGAAAAATGTGAACATAGAATATACTAATTTTGAAGAGAAGCTCGATCCTAAAGAAAAATATCTTGTGTTTGGATCATTTTATGTGGTAGAAGAATTTTTGAAAAGAACCAAATTGTAGGGGAAGACCCCTGTGATGAGAAGATAAAGAGGAAAAAATGTACCAAAGCAATATCTACGAATATTTAGAAACATTACAAGAGAAGAAACTTCTCATCTGCAAAGATGACAAAGAAGCAAAAGCCATAGCTGATGTGGCAAATCTTTTAGGATATGATACTTTCGTTCTGCCAGATCTTCGTGTGAGTGTAGGTGAAGATCTGCGTGCCTATGGTGAAGATCTGCAGTTGTTGTTTACTCAACTGGCAAAGTATCATGCAAACCAAAAGAAAAAAATACTTATTTCACCTGTAAGAACACTGCTTATCCCTTTCCCAAAGCCGGAATTTTTTGCAGAAAAAATAGTTGAGTTTGGAGACACCCTCAATTTAAATGAACTCAAAGATACTTTGTATCAGTGGGGGTACCATTTTACAGATATTGCAGCACAGAGAGGAGAAGTCTCTTTTCGCGGGGATATTATAGATATTTACCCTATACATGTGGACAAACCGTATCGTATCTCTCTTTTTGATGAAGAGGTAGAAGCGATCCATTACTATGATGAAGGTACGCAAAAACGGCTTCCGGATGAACTGGAGTCCTTAATTATAACCCCTGCTTTTTTAGCACTGGACAAAACCCGATATGAAGCCCTGAAACGCAGAACAGAACGAAGTACCTACGACACCTTTGTAAAAGACATAGACTCACTTGGTCTGTGGCACTTGGATGAGCTGGGTGAGAGTGCATTGGAACAGTTCGATGGTGTGTGGGCGAGTAACTTGGATGATGAGCTTAAAGAGGTATATGAACTTACAGAGCCACTGGTACCAAGAAAATCATTTTTACTTCCGTCTATTCCGGAAGGTACCAGATACCGTGACCTTGAAGCAGTCGATCCCAATAAACTGCTAGAGTCCCATAAAGATAAAAAGATCACCATCATTGCTAAAAATGAAAGTATCGTTCGCGGATCTGAACTGAGCTCTTTTGAGAATATAGAGTTTGTCTATCAAGAGGGGATCGTCAATATCCTAGGTTCGGATAGACTCATCTTATCGCTTAACAAACCCATTAAACGCAAACGTGTGAAAAAAGCCAGTATCGTTTTAGATGAACTCAAACCCGGGGACTATGTGGTACATGAGAATTATGGTGTGGGTATATTTAAAGGGATCGAAAAACGGGATGTTCTGGGTGCAAAGAGTGAATTCGTGGTGATGTATTACCAGAATGAAGACTCTTTGCTTATCCCTGTATCAAACCTTGAAGTCATCGACCGTTACGTGGCAGAGGGCGGGGCATTGCCTATTCTGGATAGACTGGGTAAAGCCAGCTTTAAAAAGCTCAAAGCCAAAGTCAAAGAGAAGCTCTTTGCCATTGCTTCACAGATCATCAACCTTTCTGCCCAAAGGCACTTGAAAAAAGGGATAAAATTAGTGAGCAGTGAGCAGGGAGCAGGGAGCAGTGAAGAGAGAGAGCTTGGCGGAAAGATTGCTGCTGAGCATCAGGTATTTCTTTCTCAGGCAGGGTTTGTGCATACAGAAGATCAGGAACGGGCCATCAATGATATGCTGGACGATATGAGTTCCGGAAAGATGATGGACAGGCTTCTAAGTGCTGATGTAGGATTTGGAAAAACAGAAGTCGCGATGAACGGGATGTTCGTAGCAGTAAAAAACGGCTACCAGGCGATGATGATAGCCCCAACTACTTTGCTTAGTTCACAACACTACAAGAGTTTAAAAGAGCGTTTTTATGAACATGGTATCAAAGTAGCGAAGCTTGACAGGTTTTCAACAACCAAAGAGAAAAATGCAACACTGAGAGGACTGGAAGAAGGTACTATAGATGTAGTGGTAGGAACCCATGCCTTACTCAAAGCGAAGTTTAAAAACTTGGCCCTTGTCATCATCGATGAAGAGCATAAGTTCGGGGTGAAACAAAAAGAGGCACTGAAAGAGATAGCCATTGATGTGCATCTTCTCAGTATGTCAGCAACACCCATACCAAGAAGTTTGAATCTTGCGATGTCCGAAGTGAAAAGTTTTTCTGAGATCCTCACTCCTCCAACAGAACGTCAAGGAGTACGGACTTTTGTAAAAAGTTATGATGACAAGGTCATCAAAGAGGCTATTTTGCGTGAGATGCGCCGTGGCGGACAGGTATTTTATGTCTTTAACTCCATTGCAGGAATAGAAGAGAAGAAAAAACAATTACTTGAAATCTTACCCAAGCTTCGTATTGCAGTACTGCACTCAAAGATCTCAGCCAAAGAGACAGAAGATGAGATGATGAAATTTGAAGATGGTGAGTATGATGTGTTGCTTTCTACCTCCATCGTCGAGTCAGGCATCCATATGCCTCATGCCAACACCATGATCGTTGACGGTGCAGATAACTTCGGTATAGCTGATCTGCATCAGCTTCGTGGGCGTGTAGGACGTGGAGGCAAAGAGGGGTACTGTTACTTTATGGTGACAGATAAAGAGCGTTTGACGGACAATGCCAAACGACGGCTTTTAGCATTGGAATCACACTCAGACTTAGGGTCCGGGGCAGTACTTGCCTTCCATGATCTTGAGATACGTGGCGGAGGTAATATCATAGGAGAAGCACAAAGTGGACATATCAAACAGATAGGGTATTCACTTTATTTGCGTATGCTGGAAGATGCCATTAAAGAACTCTCGGGACAAGACAAAGAAGTGGCACAAAATATTGATATGAAGCTCTCCGTAGATGCTTATCTTAATGAAGAACTCATAGAGGAAGACAGACTACGCCTGGAACTTTATCGTCGTCTCTCTCTTTGTGAGACGACAGGAGAAGTGTATGAAATAGAGTCTGAGATAGCAGACAGATTTGGTAAATTAGACACTATTACAAGACAGTTCATTGATATCATTGTAATGAAAGTATTGGCAAGACAACAAGGAATATCAAAAGTTTCAAGTTATGGGGAAAATGTTTTTATAGAGTTTATTGAAGAGGGGAAAGAGAGAGTAGTATTGAAGTCGAGAAGTAAAGACGATGATGATATTATTGCAACGGCTATGGGGTATTTAAAAAATACATAATATTAAAACACGCTTCTACTTAAATATATTTATAGGAATTGGAATAGGTACAGTATTAAGATAGATCGTATTATTAAACTTCAATTAACCTCACTCAAGTATACTTTTCTTAATTAACTATTCAGGAGAAAAACTTGAGTCAAATCATACAAAATATCAAAACTGAAATGTCAAAAGTCGTTGTCGGACAGGAAAAGATGATAGAAGGTCTGCTTGCAGGACTTCTTTGTCGCGGGCATATCCTTCTTGAAGGTGTTCCCGGACTTGCCAAGACCACTACGGTCAATGCCCTGGCTAAAACACTGGGACTGGACTTTAAACGTGTTCAGTTCACTCCCGATCTGCTTCCTTCGGACATCATAGGAACAGAGATCTATGATCCGTCAAACAATGCGTTCAAGATCAAACAGGGACCGGTTTTTACAAACCTTCTCCTTGCAGATGAGATCAACCGTGCTCCTGCAAAAGTGCAGTCTGCACTATTGGAAGTCATGCAGGAGAGACAGGTGACCATCGGTGATGAAAGCTTTAAAATAGACTTGCCTTTTTTGGTTATGGCAACACAGAACCCTGTAGAGCAGGAGGGAGCATATGAACTTCCGGAAGCACAGCTTGACAGGTTCATGATGAAAGTAGTGGTAGGATATAACACAAAAGAAGAAGAACTGGAAATAGCAAGACGTGTGGCGAACAACAGCTTTGGTGAGATCCGGCAAGTAGCCAGCAAAGAAGATCTGGAACAGATACGTGCTGAAGCAATGCAGGTACATATGGATGAAGAGATAGAAGCATATATCATTGAACTTGTGGCAGCTACACGTGATCCTAAAGCCTATGGACTTGAAGAGTTGGAAGCATACATAGAGTTTGGGGCAAGTCCTCGTGCGAGTATAGATATGTATAAAGCGAGTAGGGCTATTGCATATCTTAAAGGACAGGATTATGTCTCTCCTATAGAGATCGCATATATTGCCAAAGAGATATTGCGTCATCGTATCATCTTGAGTTATGAGGCACAGGCTGAAGACGTAACACAGGATATGATTATAGAGAAGATTTTAGCTGCTGTACCGATTCCATGATTTTCTGTGAAAATCAAGTGAAGAACGAAGAGTGAAGAATGAAAAGTGGTGGATCTATCTACCGTTTAGGAGAGTGATAGTTTGAACAAAAAAGCCAAAAAAATTATCCTTAAAACCAAAAAACAAGTTTATGGAGATATGCTTGGAAACAATGCATCATTGTTCCAGGGTGAAGGGTTTGAGTTTGCAGAGCTTCGTGAGTATATTTATGGAGATGATGTCCGTAAGATAGACTGGAAGACCACTGCAAAACTGGGTAAACCTTTTGTAAAGATCTATAAAGAGGAGCGTGAACTTAATGTTGTGATAGTTTCTATGCTTGGAGGATCTGTCTATTTCGGTACAGTGAAACAAAAGTCAGATGTTATCGCTGAAGTAGTGGCTACACTTGGTTTTTCTGCAGTCAAAAACAGTGATCTGTTTTCACATATGCTTTTTGCCGACAAACTGTATGATTTTAGTAAACCAAGTAAAAAACTTTTCTCTGTGCATAAAGCCGTTGAAGAAGTGGTGACTTTTGATCCTCTTGGTAAAGAGGGAAATTTTAAAGCATTGGCAGAGACACTGAATCATCGTTTGAAGAAGAAAGCACTGCTTTTCATCGTATCTGATTTTGTAGGTGACATCGATCTGAAACTTTTAAGTAAAAAACATGATGTGTTTGCTGTGATGGTACGAGACAGGTTTGAAGAAGACCCTAGTGAACTGGGTTATCTTAGACTTATCGATATGGAAACAAAACAAAGCTTTGAAGGTAACATTGACAGTGGAACACTGCATAGTTATAAAAAGGCTTTACATGAAAATGATGAGAAGCTCTATAAGCAGTTTAAGAAGCAAGGTATTCGCTTTACCAAGATATATACACACGAAGATTCTGCTTTGAAGTTAATGAAGGCGATGCGATGATGATATTTGCAGGGTGTGTTTGCCAACGCACCATTAAATTGAATATGCCAAAAGGTGCGTTGGCAAACGCACCCTACGGAGGATAAAAATGGATAACAATATAAGTGAGCAGTTAAGAGATATCAAACCGTTATTGGAGATCCCTGATAACTCCTACTATATGTATTGGGCGCTAATTATTTTTGGTACTTTATTGTTGTTGGGGATTCTTTTTTTCATAGCTAAAAAACTATGGGAGAACCGTAAGATAAACCTTGCCAAAGGATATTTGGAAAAACTCAAAGCGATTGACTGGAAAGATGCTAAGAAATCAGCCTATGAGGCAACACATTATGCAAGACTTTTGGCAACGGATGAGAGAAGAAAAGAGTTATTTTCCCAGCTTGAACCAATGTTGGAAAAATATAAATATAAAAAAGAGGTAGATGAAGTAGATCCTGATACACAAAATAAATTCAACCTCTATGTGCAGGTGGCAGATGAGTCAATTTAGTTTTGAATATCCTTTTTTACTGGCACTCATATTACTGTTTGTTATCTGTGCCAAATGGTGTAAAGAGAAAAGCAGGGCTATTTTTTTCCCTCATGTAAGTACACTCATTGCCAAAACAGGGCATAAGAGTTCACTTCTTGCATGGCTTAAATGGATAGGTATTATCTCAGCAGTGATCGCATTGGCTTCACCTGTGATCACGAAAAGCTATTCCAACTCTAAAAAAGAGGGTAGAGACATCGTACTTGTCATTGACAGCAGTGATTCTATGAGGCAACAGGGATTTGATCCTAATGATATATTTAAAAATAAATTTGATGTGGTCAAAGAGGTAGTTGGTGACTTTATAGAAAAAAGAGAGAATGACCGTATAGGTATGGTGACATTCGCAGATGTAGCATTCATTGCCTCTCCTTTAACTTTTGAAAAAGCGTTTTTGACCAATATTACAAAAATGCAAAAGCTTGGTATGGCAGGAAAACGTACAGCCATCAATGATGCACTGGTACAGGCCTATAATCTTTTGAGTAAAAGTAAAGCAAAATCCAAGATAGTGATACTTTTGACAGATGGGGTAGACAATATGAGTAAGATCCCTTTTCCCGATGTAAAAAGTATGATAGAAAAGAGAGATATCAAACTGTACACCATTGGTATAGGTGGTCCCAGAGATTATGATGGTAGATACCTTCAGGCATTGGCTCAGGCAGGAAAAGGTGCTGCATATGGTGCAAGAGATGCGACAACACTTAGTATGATTTACGATGAGATAGATAAACTTGAAGCAACAAAGCTAAATGACAAAAAGATAGTTGAGCATACCTATTTGTATATCTATCCACTCTTTTTGGCGGTGTTGAGTCTGTTGTTGTTCATTTATTTTAGAAACAGTAAAGGAGTGTAGATGGAATTTGTAAACCCATATCTGTTTTGGATACTTGTCATTCCTTTTGTGTTCTTTGCATTTCTTATTTCTACTAATAAAGAGCATCTATCGCGTATCTTTGATGAGAAAGTACTTGCCCGTTTGAGTGCAACAGATGAGAGTATGCCTTTGATGGTGAGAAATATCATTATGTTCCTTGCTATTTTTCTTATGATAGTTGCGATGGCACGACCTGTGATAGATGAAGGAGATAAAACAGTAAAAGTAAAAGGTTTAAGTATTCTTACTGCTTTGGATATTTCCGGGTCGATGCGTAGTAGAGATGTGTATCCCAACCGTTTGACTTTTGCCAAAAAGAAGATGAATGCTCTGTTTGATGCTATGCCAAGTGATGAGATAGGTGTAATGGCGTTTGCATACAGCCCTTTTGTTCTGGCTCCATTCACAAGTGATAAAGAGACACTCAAAATGATGGTAGACGGGGTAGATGACTCTTATATCAATATGGGTTCTACAGACTTCATGGCTTTGGGAGAACTTGCAAGCAGTCTGCTTGAAAAGAAGGATCCCAAGATACTGGTCCTGTTCACTGACGGTGGAGATGAAGAAGCGATTGCAGGATTCGGGGATGTGCTGAAGGTAGAGGGTATAGACCTTTATGTAGTACTGGTAGGTACTACCAAAGGTGCTCCTGTCATTGGTGAAGACGGTAAACCATATACACTTAAAGACGGTACCATCGCTATTACCCAGAGGAATGATGCTCTGGGGAAACTGGCAAAAGAAAATGGCGGAGCCTATGTGGTAGCAACCAACGGGAAAGAAGATATAGAAAATCTGGTTTCTGTGATACGAAGCAAATATAAAGCACAGCAACAGGGTGAAGTGAAGATCAAACAACGTGTAGAGTATTTTTACTATCCACTGGGTGCCGGATTATTGCTGTTACTCATAGGTTTGAGTTCAATGCCGAGAAGGAGAGAAGTATGAAAAAGAGCATAATAATATTCACTATTTTTTATTCATTAGTAAACTTCTTAAATGCAGGTATTACAGATTTTAAGAGTATAGAAAAAGCTAATAAAGCTTATGACGCAAAAGAGTATGGAAAGAGTGCGGCACTTTTGGAAAGTATAAAAAAGAGTAATGCTACAAGTGAGTTGCATTATAATTTAGGAAATACATATTATAAAAAAGGTTATTATGATAAAGCCATTGAAGAGTATAAAACAGCTAAAGGTGTTGATGAGGCTTCACGACAATATAATTTAGGAAACAGTTATTTTAAAAAAGGTGATTTTGATAAAGCTATAGAGAGTTATAAAGAGTCTTTAAAGCATCGTAATGATCTTGAAGCTAAGCATAATTTAGAAGTTGCTAAAAAAGAGAAGAAAAAGAAAAAAGAGCAACAGAAAAAGCAGGATCAGAAAAAGAAACAGGACCAAAAAAAGAATAAGAAAAAAGACGATAAAAAACAAAATAAAGATCAGAAAAACAAAGACAATAAGCAAAAGCAGGATCAAAAAAAGAACAAGCAGAATAAAGATCAAAAAGATCAAAAAGATCAAAAGAAAAATCAGGATCAGAAAAAGAAACAAGACCAAGATAAAAAAGATAAGAATGGTGAAAAGAAAAAATCTGATGAAAAGAAAAAGTCAGAGGAAAAAAAGAAGCAAAAACCTAAAGATAAAAAAGGTGATAAAGCTTCGGCAACACCGAAAGAGCAAAAGAAGATGAGTAAAGAAGAGAAGCTTAAAGCACAGGAACTGAAACGTTTACTTAAGAAAATGGGACAAAAAAAGACACCTACGATGATATATCAGATGGGTAACACTAAAAAATCAAAAAGGAGTGAAGATGCGAAACCATGGTAGATCAATAGGCAAAATCATTTTTGTGATAGCATCAGCTTTTCAACTGTTATGGGCAGCTGGTGTAGAAGCTACTGTTTCAAACACAGAGGTAGTACAGGGAAATATGGTACAGCTTCGCATCAAAGCTATTGGAAACAGGGCAACATTCCCTGACATTCAAGAGATAGGCGGTGCAAAAGTATTGGGAAGACATCAGAGTTCCAATAATTCTATCAGCTATATCAATGGAAAGATGTCAACACAGCGTAGTACAAGCCTTGTTCTAACCTTTGCGCCACAACATGATATGACCATACCTTCATACAGGGTCAATATAGACGGAACTGTATACGAAACGGACCCGATAAAACTAAAAGTGATAAAATCAAATGCACCGCAAGTGGCAAACAGTAATAAGTTTTCACTCCTGATGCGTGCAGATAAAAAGTCTGTGATGGTGGGTGAACCTTTGGTTGTAACAGTATTTTTCTCTTTACAAAATGGTGTACGACTTTCTGAAAATCCTCAGTACAGTAAACCTGAGTTTAAAGGTTTTTTTGCAAAAGAGGTAGGGGATGAGAAAACATATAGGGAAGGTAATCGTCAAGTTACTGAGCTGAGTTATATCCTTACACCTAAGACAGAAGGAAACTTCACAATTGGACCGGCTACAGCCAAAATAGGTGTTGCAGACACAAGCAGACGGGATATGTTTGGCAGATTTTTTGGAACGGTTTGGACACCTATTGCTTCCAATACAATAACTGTTGAAGTCAGACCAACACCCCAGGAGACTGATCTGGTAGGCCATTTTACGATAGAAAGCAAGATAGATAAACAAAATGTTAAAGCAAATAAACCGGTAAATCTCACAATCAACATTGAGGGAGAAGGAAGTCTTGAAGATTTTGAATTTCCAAATTATGAGATAGACGGTGTAACGATCTACAGTGATGATGCTAAAGTGGAAACTCAGATCACAGGGAACAGACTTAAAAGTACCTATATGAAAAGTTTTGCTTTTATTTCAGATCATGATTTTAATATCCCTGGTCGAAGTATCTCTGTATATGATACAAAAAAAGGTGAAGTAAAGCGTCTGGAAATACCTTCATATAATGTGAAAGTCGAAGCTCAAAAAACGTTTATATCTGGATCAAACACTTCTCCCAAAGGAGTAGTACAAACCAATCTAAAACAAGTAGATACACCTCAAAACAATGTTGTTCAAAAAGAGGTAGAGGTTAAAAGTGTAGCCTGGTGGATGCTGATAGTTGCATTTGTTTTTGGTGCTCTTTTCACATATTTGCTTCAATTCATACCTTTTGGAAAGATAGGTAAACATAAAAGTCCGTATAAAGAGTCAGAAGCATTAAAAATACTTTATGCTCATATCAATGATGATAAAGAAGTAGAAGAGATGGCAAGAAAACTCTATGCACGCAAAAATGGAGATAAAAGTATACAGATAGACAAAAAAGAACTCAAAAAGATGGTGGAGCGTATTCAAAAGGAGCAGGCAGCAGGTAGAAAGTAGCATTGGTGCTGCCTATTGCTGTGGCAGGAATAGGCTTGGTTGGGGGAATTGGCATATGTTCCGTTCAGCCTTTTTACTCTTTATTCGCAAAAACACTTTTAAATTTAGTTTTCAAGGTAGGTATATATGAGGTTACTCTAAAATATCATGCAATTTATTTGCATCCTGCATCCAGCCGTTCAGCGTATCCCACTCTTCATTTTCGACCATTTTCTGACACTTTTTAAGTTCGGACTGAAAGACATTGATAGCTTCAAGCAGATTGTTTTTATTTTGTCTGAAAATATCTTCCCACATATTTGGTGAAGATTTAGCAATACGGCTCATATCTTTAAATCCGCCGCCAGCAAGATTGATAATACTTTCTGCTGCTTCTTGTTGCATGACTGAATTGGCAAGAGCATAACTGAGTGCATGCGGCATATGGGAGATGAAGGCAGCATGTCTATCGTGCTCTTGTGCATCCATAAAGACCAGTTTCATCCCAATACTGGAGAAGAGCTCTTTTGCTACTTTTTGTTGATATATCCCGCTTTTTTCCATATCACAAAGTACAACTACTTTATCTCTATAAAGGTCCGGAACGGCAGCAGTAGGGCCGAATTTTTCTGTCCCTGTCATCGGGTGCGCAGTGACAAAATTGGCTCTTATCTCTTTTGGAATGCTTTGAGAGATTTTTTCTTTGGTACTACCAAGATCAATCACAGTACATTTCTCATCCAACCCTTGTATCTCTTTGGCAATAGCAATAATACTATCAACAGGAATGGTTAAAAAAATGATATCACATTTGCTTATCTCATCAAGTGTCAGGACAATTTCGTTAACTAACCCTAAAGAGAGAGCTTGTGTGCAATGTTCCTCATTGTGATCCAGACCAAGAAAGTAAAGGTTTTTTGAGGTTTTTTGAAGGGCTATACTGAGAGAACCTCCCATAAGTCCAAGACCAATGATGCCGATTTTTTGTATCTCCATAGTTATACCTTGCTTATCCATAAAATTTGAAGGATTATAGCATGATTTTTTTGTTTATTATGAGGCTCTTATTGAAAAAAAGATAAAATAATTGCAAATTATATTAAGGCTTGACTATGATAAAGAAAATGGCTCTTTCATGGATGTTGATAGGATCACTGCTCCTAGCACAAAAAGTGACACAGATAAAATTTGAAGGACTTGTACACCTTTCTCCTTCTATGGCGAAGGAGATCGCCGGTATTCGTGTCGGTGATCAGATGGATCCTGTTAAGATCAATCAATCTATTAAAAAGTTCTTTGAACAAGGGTACTTTAAAGATGTATGGGTTGATAGGCAAGGTGGTGTCCTTATTTATCATTTTAAAGAAAAGGTGGCTATTGCCAATATTCAAGTAAAAGGATACGGCTCCGGTGATGATGGTGAAAAACTTTTAAAGAGCATTGGTTTGAAAAAAGGTGACCTTTATGACGAGGCACGTATTAAAAAAGCGAAAAAAACACTTATATCCAGGCTTGAAAGTCAAGGTAATTATGATTCTGTTGTTGAGGTAACAACTACTCCTGTCGGAAAGGGAGCTGTTTCTGTTGTCTTTGATGTCAATAAAGGCGAGAAGATTAAGATCAAAAAACTTAATTTTATAGGTGCTTCAGCATTAAGCAAGGGTGATCTTGAGACAGATCTTGCAAACCAAGAGGAAGATTTTCTTGGTTGGTTACCATTCTTAAACAGTGGTGATGTAAAAGTAGATCAACTTGAATATGATGCTTATAGAGTGAAAGATACCTATATGAAACATGGTTATTTGGATGCCTATGTAAGTAAACCACTTATGCGTGTGGATTACAGTTCATACAGTGCAGAGATTGACTACCAGATCAAAGAGGGTGTCCAGTATCGTGTAGGTGATGTAAGTATTGATCAAAATGTTGATGGGCTTGACAGTAAAGAGCTTCTCAGTGAATTGTCACTTAAAAAAGGGCATATCTTTAACATTACACGTATGCGTAAAGATATAAAAATGCTTCAGGAAGCAGCAGGAAATCTTGGATATGCCTATGCAAAAGTCTCTCCACAAATGCGTAAAAATGCAGAAAAAAAACTGATTAGTCTTCAGTATGTTATCCAACCAGGTATGAAAGTAACGATCAATGATGTACTGATTTCAGGTAATGACAGTACAAAGGACAGAGTAATTCGCAGATATATTTACCTTGCTCCGGGAGATACATTTAATGCGACAGATTTAAAAGATAGTAAAAGTGCATTGGGAAGAACAGGTTTTTTTGAAAAAGTAGATATACAAAGTCAAAGAATTTCAGAAGACAAGATCAATCTTCTTGTAAAAGTAAAAGAGACAGCTACAGGTACCATCTCTGCAGGTGGTGGATATGGAAGCTACGAAGGGCTTATGCTTAATGCAAGTATTGCAGATAAAAATATTTTTGGATCGGGTATTAATGCAAGTTTCGGCTTTGACATCTCAAAGATCTCTACGAACTATAATGTTTCCTTTACCAACCCTAAAATATGGGACAGTATGTACAGTTTAGGTTTCAGTCTTTATAAAAAAGATTATGAGTATATAGATTACACACAAGATCAATTAGGTGGATCATTAAGTCTGGGTAGACAGTTCTTCAGACATTTTTATGCTTCAGTGGGAGTAGGTTATGTAGATAACGAGTCTACAATAAATGAGGATGAAAATACAACGATCTATGACACCTATCTTTATACTGACCAGTATAAAAAGACCTCTTTGCTTGCAAGTTTGAAATTTGACAATACGGATGACTATTATACTCCAAGAGAAGGAATGATAGCGGCTGTAAATGTTGAATATGCCAATTTGGATGGAGATTTGAATGCTACCGAATTAACCATTTATCCAAATGGTTATGGTTCATTCATTAAAACAAATGCTAAGTTAGGTTTGTATTACGGGTTGAATGATTGGATTGATTATGACCTTATTTTACGATTTAAAGCAAGAGTGACTACCATTAGTACAGGTGATGGAGAGAAACTCCCTATCGGAGAAAAACTTTTTATGGGTGGAATAGGAAGTGTGAGAGGATACGACCCTTATTCCCTTTCTCCTTTGGATAGTGATGGAGAAAGAATGGGAGGAACAAAACGCTTTTCTACAAGTATAGAAGCAAGTATCCCTCTCTCTGAAGCAGCAAAGATGAGATTAGCTTTTTTCTATGATTATGGTATGATAGGAGAAGATGATTTTAATGAAATTAAAAGATCATCAGCAGGTGCAGTCATAGAGTGGCAGTCAGGTTTCGGTCCTATCAATCTTGTTTTTGCACAAGCAATAGATCCTGAAGCGGATGACAGAACATCAACATTTGAATTCTCCATGGGAACTAAATTCTAAGTAGCAGAGAGCAAGTAGTAAGGAGTAATTAAGGAAGGGTATCAAATAATTGCTACCTGCTACCTGCTACCTGCTACCTGCTACCTGCTACCTGCTACCTGCTAC